>Ga0209589_1000635_pt1 | contig 51005 bp, 30 predicted proteins | sample CowpeawhiteBW_FD_187525 | JGI IMG/M metagenome (GOLD analysis project Ga0209589, IMG submission 187525) | Root nodule microbial communities of legume samples collected from California USA - Cow pea white BW (SPAdes) (version 2) | ecosystem: Host-associated > Plants > Roots > Nodule | place: USA...
ATATATATATATATATATATATATATATATATATATATATATATATATATATATATATATCTTTGTTTCAATTTAGTTCTCACATATATCTTTTTTATTCAATTTAGTCCAAATTATTTTAAATATATATGAATAGTTTCTTCTTGAAATACTCAAGAAGTAAATCACAAACCCTAACTATGTTTCTTCAACTTTGTTATGTTTGTTGCTGCATATTGAAGGGAACATTCTGCAATTTATTGGTGAAGTACAAATCAGATCTTTCAAAACCCTTTAACAAGGCAACCATGTTCCTCACCCACATGGAAACTCAACTTCACTCCATCTGCAACAATCTTGTTGTCTCATACAACACTCTTCCTCAACCTGTAGGTTTTTCTCATTGCTTTCGCGCCACTCTTCATCATCTTCCACCATGGATGTAAGCAAGCTTGGAGGAAGGCCATCAATCATCATGCAATTCCATCTAGTATAAACATACAATTCAACAAGTACAACAAGCAATAACTATTACTACCTTCTCTTACTTGAGGTAGAAAATCCTCTTACTAAAAGTTTCTCCTTAGAGCTCTATTTCTCACAAGATGATCTAATTATACAATTCAAATTCTAATTAGAAATCTAAACATATTCTTATGATCATAGACAAACAAAGCTTCATTTCGAGTTATTTTGAGTCACTTACATTGAACCATAAGTCGCATGCACTTAAAATGATTATCGACCTAAAAAAAGAACAAAAAATGAACTTACTCTATTCTTAACTCTGATCGGATGGATTTGTAGAATTCTTTGTTAGAATCACTTCTATGATCTTTGATCATCAAAAGATGAAATGGTCTCTAATCATCAAAAGATGAAAGAGAATGTTAGAATTAAAGAAAATACAAAAACCTTTAGAAAAATTTTCATTAAAATTGTGATTTTTATAAAATGAAACTGAATTCTATTTATAATTGACATTTTATTATTAAAATAATTCGAATGTCGTATTTAAAAATCATCGATACTAGTAAACTATTTTCTGGGTCCTTTTATTTTCAAAACATTATAGTTTGGATATATATAAACTAGTTTGATATGATTTTTAAAATTATTTATTTTTCAAATTAAGTTTTAAATCTAAAATCATTATATATATTTTTAAAAAATAACTTTTACAATAAAATTCTTTAAGAATCTCTTATATGTAAAAAATATGCAATTAATTAACAATTTTAAAATGAAATAATTTTTTTTATAGTTGATACATGTTTTCTATATAACTAAATAAAATATTTAGTACTCATCCTGATAATGAATTTTCAGTGTTATGCATTTATTAAGAATTGAAAAATAGAAACGCATAATAAAATATTCAAATAGACTCTCAATCCATTCAACTGACCCTTTACTTTTTAGAAATTGAAAATACAAATACTCTGGTAATAACATCTTATTAAAATATAATTTAAATTCAATTTATTGATTATATTTCACTGAATTTGTAATTTTGGTCACTACAAAATTTTTATTGCAGTTTTATAGTTTTCAAAATTACACAATTTAAAATTTATTTAACTACTAATAGAAAATGCTTCATATCAATAAATAATAATAATGCTGATTGCATTTTACATAATATTAACAAGTTTTATATTAATGTTAACCTAAAATGACTTAATTTTGAAAAAACTGAAAAATTAGATTTACAGTTTAAAATTTGTAATAGAACTCAAAATTGTAAATTATAGTAACCAGAGGTGATTGTAAACCTAATAAATATTATAAAAATACATCTTTATTTACCTTTCAAAGGGTCTCTAAAAGTTAAGTTGTATCTAACAAATATATAAATGAAAATAATTTTTTGACTATTAAATTTTAACAACTTTCTCTTATAATTTTAGGTGTCATTTGTTAATTGATTTTTATTTTTTCATTTTCTCTTTTTTATTATTTTAAAACCACTTAAAAGATAACACCTCATGTTATAATAGAAAGTTGTCAAAATTTAGTAGTTTCCGTATATAAAATAATAAGTGATAATTATTACGTAAAGCCATAATAACAGTACATAAATTACCAACCACATATCCACCCTTTTCGATTATCAGTTGTTTTTGTTTTACTGTCATAAGTTTTTTGTTAATCAATGGGGAATGATAAAGATTAATGACGTTAACTATAGCTAATGGAGGAGTTGAAGTATGATGTATATATATGTAGTGAGATTAAGAGTGTGAAGAACTTTGGTAACATGCAGATAGATTTAAGAAGTGAGAAAGAGAAAGAAAGAAAGAGTGAGGTGACGTTGACCCAGCAAGAGCAGAAGTGAAAGATCATGACTCACCCCTGAACAGAAAGGTACACAAGGTGAAGGAGGAATTGAAAGAGAGAAGAAAAAAAAAAGAAAAAGAAAAGGGTTGCATTTATGTGGCAATGAGGCAGTGATAATTGAAGAGGGAAACGCAAGAAGGGTTTGTCTACGATTATGCAAAACTAGAAGTTGCAGGATTGTCATCACTGCTGCAATGTGTGTGAGTGTGTGTGAGTGAGAGAGAGAGAAAGTGAAGGAGGAAAAGGACAGAGAGAAAACTGTAGAAAGAAAGAGAGAGGTAATAAATTAAGCAAAGGTTGGGAAGAGAAAACCCTGAAAAGAAAATGAATTAATGGAGTTTGGTATGGTATGCATGCAAAGTTACTATGCTGGTGGCAGTGTCCTTAGACTCTCTTGTCTCTCTGTCTCTTCTTCTCACACCCAACAACACCATTTCACATCACTCACTAACATCCATTTCACATTTGTGACCCATCATCTGTCTCATAACACTTCTTTTTGTAACAAAAATAATAATACTGCATCTCACCCTCTAACTGCAACTGTTAAAACATGCAGTAAATAGTACACACCACACTGTCTATAACCATTATACATTCCTTTACTTAATCTTCAACATTTCATGCCTTTTTTACTGTTCACTATGTGTGCTTCGTATATCACCACTGTGTTAAGTGTTTTTGCTTTTGGCATGAAAAAAAATTATGAAAATGTATGAGAAAACATGTTGGAAAGAGTGTATGAAAAGAACGTGGATGTGGACTTGGCAGATTGATATAGAAAAAGAAATAAAAAAATTACAGCAAAAACTGATTCGTGAATTGTTGGCTCACATGTCGCTGTTTCGAAACGACAAAGTGTATTTTGCATTTGAAAAGAGTGATCCTTTATTTATTATTTTGGAGTAATGATTGGAAAATTTAACTAACAAAGTTGAAAAGAAGACAAAATGAAAAGCAGAGTTGGGCCATTGTCCAGTTGGTAAACACTTATTTGCACATTTATTTATTGTGTACTGCGCAACAGTTTGAGCCGTGAAAATTAAGAGTGCAAAATAGGAAAAGGCACTATTATCATTCTATTCAATTTTATAACACATATTTGGTCGACAACAGTTCAGACATTTGTTGCTCAGAAATTTGTAACAACTATGGAGGTTAAAAGGGTTAACTTTATTTATAGTGAGTGAAGGTGGAGTGAGTTTCAAGAAATTTTCTAACCTCTTCTTGCATTCTCTACTTTATTTTATCTTTCGTAATTCGCCCATTCATTTATCCAACCACTAAACAAAAGCTATTAAAACTATATAACACACCTATATGCTGATGCTGCTTTTATTTTTATCATAAATAATAATATTTTAATCTATTTTTTTATCCATGAATCTAATATTTTTAAATTATCATGTCACAACTCAAAAAAATCAAAATAAATGATTAAATAGTAACCGAAATAGTAAGTTAAAAATTGATAAGAAAAATAGTCAAAATATTATTACCCTTTTAACATCTGGTGCATCACATGAATAAAATTTTAATTAATTGATTAATATTAGACAAATTAAATTAATTATTATACTTATATATTAAATCATTCTATTATAATTAATAATTTAAATTTAAATTGTAAACGTTAATAATTTGAATTACAATATCAGTGTATATATTTATATCTTTAAAATAATATGGTATTTAAAAAATAATATTTTAAACCTTTTATTTTGATTTTTAATTTAAAAAAAAAAAAGTTAACCGATACTATTTTGAAAAACTAGACGGACAATGTGTTGATAAGTTGAAAATTCACCAACTTTTGGTAAATTGGCAAATTGAGTTAACCCCTTTTTCTATGTCTAGTGATACCCTAAATTCAATAACCAAATGTAACTTAAATTGATTAATTTTTTTTAATAAGAATTAGATATATCTTTAAGACTTCTGTTTGTTTTTAAGACGTATAATGACATGTCTCCTCTAATGTATATAAGTATTAATGGAAAGAAAACCTGTATATAAAATTTAAAGTTAATTTATATATGAGTGAAATAACAAATGTATATTAACAAATTTATTAATATTATTTTAATGAGCTTTTTTCTACATAATCCCTACTTGATCCCCAACATTACCTTAATTTTCGATTTAGCTATAATTTCACAATTATCATTATCTTTTTACTTAGATGAGTTACATTATATATGTACTCATATAATTTAAGGAATTGCTTTTAGTCAAGGTCAACTAAGTTAGATATTGTAAAAAAGTTGACTAATATAGTTAATGCTACAGTTTTTGTCCTAAACCTAAATAATAAAGTGCTATAAATAAAAATAATAATTAAAAAGAACAGGCTTATAGAAAAGTATAAAAAGTGCTATATCAATATTAAATGACACAAGTAATATGAGGACTTATATTCCTTAATCAAATAGTTCATAGTTTAAATTTTAATGATGTCATTTTAGGTATGACATGGACTACATTGGGAGAAAAATATCCTTTTTTTTCTATGATCATTCGAGATTTTTAAATTATATCAAGTCACCTAACCATGTTAATCATTACTTCTATATATCATTGAATAATATAATAACTTAAAATTTAGAATATTATAATACCTCTCATTTCAAATATCTAAAATTTAGATTAAATTAGGTTAAAGTCAAATTAGTTTGAATTTTAAAAACCTAGTTCATATATTTTTCTTTGAAACTACAAAAAGTACACAAAAATATCTAGTTCTCATTTTATTAACGGGACAAACAAGTTATAAATCAGTTATTATTGGATCGAGTGAAGTTCAAGTGAAATAGACTAAAATCAAACTAAGTTCAAGTTTATCAAATATTCTAAAAAACTAAGTTTGGAAAGGGAGGAAAGGAAGAGAAAAGTGGTGGCATTAAGTAAATCTTTTATCAGAAAATGTAAATTAAATTTTCAACTATTATAAGAAATTCATAATTTTATTAAAATTATTATTATTTACCATAACAACTCTCTTTCTTATTATTATACCTCTATTACTCGTCCAAATAAGTAAAAACAAAATCACATTTCTTTCTTATTTTTATTCCCATCAATAAATATTTCTTTTTAAATTTTATTTTAACCTAATTTCTCATTTTCATTCGAGAATAATAAAAAGAGTTTTTCAATAATTTAATTTTAACTTGTTATCATTAATATCTTATAATTAATAGTGTTATTTCAATATAATTAATTCACTGTGATTTAAGTTTTAATATAAAAAATACAATAACAAGGTGTCCTCTCTTATTTTGCCAATTTTATCCTCTTTATTACTACTTTTTAAACTTAAATAATTATTTACAATGAAAAAATTATTTTTCAGTTTTATCATTTTAGTAACTACTTTTTTTTTTATCTATAATCTATAATTATATATAAAGAGATACACCTCTTTGGTGTCTTCTTTTCTTTTCCAATTTTACCTTCTTAATTATTACTTTTTAAATTTAAATAATTATTCATTATAAGCAACTATTTTTCAATTTTATTATTTTAGTAACTACTTTTTTGAATTCATGTTCTGCAACATTGTTCCTTAGCTTGATTTTGTTTATGTGTGTATCATGTGGGACAAAATTATAGAATCATGAGGTTGAATCCTTATTGATTCTTCTTTTTTTCTTCTCAAGTGCTTACTCTCTTGCACTTCTGCTTGTTGATTTCACCAAAGAGAAGTCTCCTTCAAGATTAGGTACTCCACTTCCTAGGTAACTCAATGCATAAGTATTTCGAAATTGAGTACAAAGTAGGTATGTTTAGAGTCTATAATAATGTACTTGAATGGAATTATAGGTGCATGATTAACTTGAGTTGTTAGAAATTAAATAGTTTATCAATTTATAGATTTGATTGTCTTAAAATATCACTAGGTTACCCATTTTTTGTTGTTTGTATGTGTTTCTCTTTTGCTATTGTCGCATTATATGCATGAGCAAACGATGGTGCAACAACAGTGGGACTCAACATTAGGAGAGTGATAAGTGGAATTGGATGCTATATATATTTAAGCAAATTAGTTTAAGATCTTGCATAGATACAAGACTATTAACATTAGAATAGTATCATTGTGGTACCTTAATTCCTTTAAGACATTAACAGAAACTTGTTCTCACCTTTTTTGACAAAGTGTAATATGCTACAAGTAAATATGTTCGCTTACCAACTTCTTTTGATGTTAATTCCTCTTGTATATTCATCTCAATCATATACAAACAAGCATTTGTGCCATCCTTCATCTTCCCTTTTATATTAGAAGTATTTCAATTAAGCTATCACGCACATTCTTTTCAACATGCATTACATATATATGTCTCACATCTAACTTGCACCAATACGAAATATCAAAATATATTGACCTCTTATTCCATATGTTAGCCACAATTGTTTTTCTTTGCTTTTTTCTCCCAAAAATTGCATTAGCATCTTTCACCTAATATGAACAAACCAGTTAATAGAATTGAAAAATGTCATGTTTTTGGTGTCCATCACAAGGTTTTCTTTTTCAATCTATGATATAGGAGAACTTGATTTAGAAATCTACAATGTCGAAGATAGATTGTTTTCCTCCCATGTTTTAACTACTCATATGATGTGTTTTCTTTAGAAACCGAACATGCTCTGTGACCTTCACACTATAGTACAAAGTAACATTGAATACATCTAGAAAGATTTATTAGCAAACCCATCAAACACTATGACCCCATATTCTCACAACAACTTCAGATCATCAATCAATGGACTAAGGTAGACATTTATGTCATTCCCTGGTTGTCGTGGACCAGAAACAATATAAACCACTTGTAAAACAGACCATGAATGTTGATTTAAGATGACGATGGGTATCCAACATTAAATCACACGAAATGAATGTTTTGATGCTAATGAATTATGAAGAAAGAAATTAAGTCCTAAAGAATACTTGGATTGTAAAAAACATCTTAATATCTTGTAAAAATTGTGTTAAAAATATGATTTTTGTATTAAATAAGTGTAAGAAAGAGTTTAATGATGAGTGGAAGACAACTACAACCACCTACATTATCAACTCCTTCATGACTCTTGAAATTCTCGTGAAAAAAACTAACAATCGTAAATAATAAATTATCCTTGGCAATAATGGGTTATCATAGAAGTAAAATGTTTTATGAACCTTAAACATTCTCGAATAATCCATTATGGTAAATTATAATTGACTATGCTGACCCAATTTTTAAAATGTGACAAAAAGCCTTTTTCTTCAATAAATCAAGCATAGCTCTATGTTTTCATAAGACAGAAGTTAGATTGCAAAAATTAGCTTTGTGATAAGATTTGGTTAACCTAGTTTTGAAAGAGTGGCTTTTAAATTTCACCAATAGTGTTCGTGAGTGATAAGGTGTTGTTGCTATTACTAGGATTTGAAGCTTAGTTCATCCTTTAGGTTTGATAAGGGAAGTCTTATTCATCTATTGTGATTTTCAAGGGAGGTGTGTTTTTCATTCCTTGTGTTTATTTTAAGGAAGGTGTTTTTATCCCTTGTGATTATTCAAAAGATGATGGAAACCCATCCAAAGAGCTGCAACATGGGCCAATGGAAAGGCCCAATCTTATTTCTCTATTTTGTAAGATTGTAGATATGTTTTTTCAGGCCTTGTGTTTAGGCCAAGTAGAGTACCTTTTGTTTGGGCATTGTATTTTGGCTCCATAGCATAGAATAAATTTTGGTCTTGTATGTTTGGTCATTTAACATAGGCAGTTTATGGATTAATCGATTATATTGAAAAATAATCGATTAATTAATAGAAATCTCGTTGAGAATGGTAGATGTTTGGCTTTGAAAACAAATTTCTTAAGTGACTAGGTCATAGTGAGAAAACTAGGGTTTTATTTGGGCTAGCTTGGGCCTCAAGGAACCCTAGAAAACATGCTTAGAGAAGTTTTAGCTTGAATTTTGCACATGTGACTATGTGAAAAAGCATGAGTTAGCCAACTAGATAGACATGATTAAAACATGTTATTTTAGAGCCTTTTTCATATTTGAATTTTTGAATTTCTCGCTCTCTTTTTGTTCAAACTTTAGTCAGCTCCTAAGCCTATAAATAAGAGTGTTCAACCTTGTAAAATTAACTTGCATTTGATATAGTTAAACTCTGCCAAAATCGTAGCTCTTTTCTAAGATCACTATGATAGTCTTTCTTCTAGAATTTCTTTCCTAGACCTTTTCCTTCAGAGTTGACCGAACCTCTCTCAAGAAACACACTTCAACCTACTTACCAAATGCATCTAAACTTCGCTTCCACAAACCATTGCAATTCCATGGAACTGTTTCAAGTTCGTGTGGAGTGGTTTTCCATCAAGAGAGGTGTGGACTCATCTCTTGTGGTTTTCAAGAGAGGTTTTTTTCATTCCTTGTGGTATTTGAAGGAAAGTGTTTTCATCCCTTGTGGTTATTCATGAGAGGTGTATTTTCATCTCTTGTGGTTTTTGATAAAGATGTTATATCATCCTTTGCAGGTTTTGGAAAAGGAGGTGTCTTTTTATTTTGTTTTAGTGGTTGTATAATTAGTTTAAGATAGTAATTTGTAATCACTATCTTTGATGTGATTGCAACTGGATGTAGGATATGATTTAATCTGAACCAGTATAAAATTTATGTGTATGACTTTCTCTATTTAGTATTATCTTTATTCCTATACTATTGAGAAAGATTAAATTTTTATATACTTTCCAAAGGATTAATACTCTAATATTTGTGATTATAACTCAATACAAACTTACAATTTTCTAAAAGCAAATTTTGAATAGTTGAAAAGTTTTAAAAGTCATGACTTTAACACAAACCAATTCATCGCAAAGCTCAACATGATGTAAGAGCTATAAATATTATTCCCCTACTTTAACCCTTGACGAGTTTTATAGGATATTTGTCCGCAAAAGTGCCAGAGAACTTCGGGATGTAATTGAAGTTGCTCATGAAGGCACAAATGATGTAAAAAGAGCTAGAAAAAATACTCTAATACAAGAGTATGCGATTTTCCAAATGCTTTAAGGAGAAAATATCTATGAATTGCAAAAGAGATTCACTCATATAGTCAATCATCTTGCGGGTCTAGGTAAAAAGTTTGATATTGATGAATTAAATATAAAAATTTTGAATTCCTTGAACAAGACTTGGAAACCAAAGGGCATTGCCATAATGGAGTCACAAAATCTTACCAATTTGTTTATGGTTGCTCTATTTGAGAAGTTATGAGAACATGAGTTATAGTTAGGAAGGCTCGATGAGAAAGAAAAAGAGAGGAAAAATAAATATGTAGCCTTTAAATATGAAATTTTAAAAGGTAAAAGTCATGAGAAAGATGGCTCGGACTATGAAAATATGAACTTCATGATGAAGAAATTCGCAAACTTCATGAAGAACAAAAGCAAAGGACATCACAAAAGGTATAGAAAACAAAAACCCAAACTCCATCTCAAATTAGAAATGTTATGGATGTGGTGAAACAAGTCATGTTAAAGTTGAGTACCCAAATCCAACAAAAAATGAAGAAAAGAAAAAGAAGGCCTACATAGCTTAGGAATAGAATGACTCAAACTTTTCTTTTAGCTCAAGTGATTCTGATGAAGAAGCAAACATTTGCTTAATGGAAAACAATGAATCCATGAGTAGCAAGGTTAGTAATTTTAGTGACCCAAATGAATATTATGAACTGCATACTACTACTTTTCAACTACTTTATACTGAATATGGAAAACGGTCAACCTTGCATAATAAACAGAAAATTGAATATAAAATTCTTGAACAAAAACTTGAATAATCTCCACTAAAGGAAGATATGTTGAGAAGAAAATTTTCTAGCTCTCATAAAGGAGAAACAATAATTGATGAGTGTGAAAATTGCAATATTTAAAAAAAAATATTGAAAGGTCTCTTTAAAAGTTTTCTCTATATCAAAATAATACTCTAAAAAAATTCAAGACAAAAGCCTTTTAACAAAAATGGACAAGTTTTTTGAAACTATAATTACAAGTTTTATAAAAGATAAATCCACTTCTATACCAAAAATTCTAACATGTTTTTACTGCATGAAAAAGGAAAACTCTTCAAATAAGTGTAGGATCAAACATTTTGGCATTCCAAATAAGAAGTATGCCCGAATTCTTAAAGATAAGTAATTTGTTTCTAACCCCAAAGGATCAAAACAAGTTTTTGGGGACCTAGGTTACTTTTCACTTATTTTGTAAGATGTCTCAAAATTTAGAAAGTCTTTATGGTATCTTGACAGTAGATGCTTAGCACATAAGACTTAGAGACAAAAGAAAATTTAAAAGTTTCAAAAATAAGCACCAAGGCTACGTTTCTTATGGAGACAATAACAAAGAAAAAATTCTTGGAAGTGGAGATATTGGTGGGTTGAAACATTAAAAATTCAGTATTTGTTTCCAGTAGGATTAAAGAACAATTTGTTGAGCATTAGTCAACTTTGTGACAAAGGTTTCAAAGTAACATTTGAAATTTATTGCTACGCCATTCATCTTAAGGACTCAAATGAAGTTGCCCTTATTGGTAAGAAACACAACATTATCTATCTCATTGACATTGATCATGCATCATCCTATATTATTACATTCTTAAGATCCATGGTTGTGGCATACAAGAGTTATTCATATTCATATGGAACATTTAAAGAAAGCCATGTCAAAAGATTTAGTTGTTTGACAACCAAAACTAAAATTTCAGAAAGACAAAATTGTTGTGCTTGTAAAAAGAGGAAACAAGTGAAATCTTCTTTTAAATCTAAGAATGTTATTTCAACTTCAAAACCTTTGGAGCTTCTACACAAGGATTTAGTTGGTCCCTCAAAGACAAAAAGTTTAGGAGGAAATTACTATGCTCTTATGATTGTTGATGATTACTCTAAGTATAGTTGAACTTTCTTTCTAACCTTTAAATATGAAGCTTTTAAAGCATTTAAGAAATTTTCCAAATTAAATCAAAATGAAAAGAATTTGAAAATAAGTGCTAAGAAGTGATCATGGAAGAGAATTTCAAAATCAATCTTCTGAAATTCTTTGTAAACAAAATGAGATCTCTTATAATTTCTCAGCTCCTAGAACTCCTAAAAAAATTAGATTGTTGAAAGAAAAAATAGATCACTTGAAGAGTTCATAAGAACCATGTTAAATGAGAGTGATGAACCTAAATATTTTTGGGTTGTTGTAGTTAGTACTACTTCTTATGTTTGAAATAGAATGCTAAGAACACCTATTTCAAAAGTCATTACTTATAAACTTTTCAAAGGAAGAAAACCAAACATTTCTCATTTAAGAATATTTGCAAGCAAATGCTTTGTTTTGAATAATGGAAAACAAAATCTTAACAAATTTGATTATAAAGCAAATGAAGCTTTATTTTTGGTTACTCGTTATCTAGAAAAGCATACAAAGTTTATAATAGAAGAACATTGCATATAGAAAAATTCATGCATGTTTTTAATAAAATATTGGATCATAAGGAAACCCATCTTGAGTCAAACAAACCATCTTTAGATGATGAAGAAAAATCCTGAAATGGATGAAAATTTTGTAAAAGAAGCTCTTGAAGAAATGTACGTATCTGAAAATTCTCCTAAGGATGAAAGTTTTATGAGAAGTTGGAGATATCTCAAAAGGAGTTACTACAAGAAGGAACATAAAAAATTATTGTATGAATGTTGCTTTGTGTCCCAACTTAAACCAAGAACCATGGAGGGAGCGTTACAAGATGACAAATGTTGTGTTGCCATGCAAGAGGAATTAAATCAATTTGAAAGAAACGAGTTTTAGGATTTAATTGAAAGAGAAGATAAATATCAAGTCATTGGCACAAAGTGGGTGTTTAGAAATATACTTGATGAAATGAAAATATTACCAAAAATAAGGCAAGGCTTGTTGCTAAAGTATATAGTCATGAAGAAGGTGTAGATTATGAAGAAACTTATGCTCTGGTTGCAAGGTTAGAGACTATATGTTTACTTCTTGCTTGTGTTTCTATCATGGATTTTTAACTTTTCCAAATGGATGTAAAACGTGCATTTTTAAATGGATAAATCGAAGAGGAAGTTTATGTAGGACAACCTTTTGGAATTGAAGATTTTGAATATCCTAATCATGTTTATAGATTAAAGAAAACCTTATATGGTCTTAAACAAGCCTGAAGATCATGGTATGAAAGGTTAAGTAATTTCTTGATTGACAAAGACTTCACAAGAGGTAAAGTTGATTCTACTCTTTTCATTAACATAGTTTGAGAAACATATCTTAATTGTTCAAGTATATTTTGACGACAATATTTTTTGTTCAACTAACAAAGCTCTTTGTTAAGAATTTGCTAGCCAAATGCAAGGGGAGTTTGAAATGTCTAGGATGGGAGAACTAACTTTCTTTTTAGGATTGCAAATCAAACAAGTAAATCATGGAACATTCATCTATTAATAAAAATATTACAATGAAGTTTTAAAAGAAATTTAAAACGGATAACTCAAAGGAAGTTACAACTCCTATGGTCACCTCATGTTATTTAGATAACGATGAATCTGGTAAGCAATTGAATCAACTATGTATAGAGGTATGATTGGTTCATTATTGTACCTCCCTTCTAGCTGACCAAATATACTGCAAAGTGTACATATTTTAAATTTTTTTACTGTTTAGGTGAGTTTTATGAAAACTTAGACCGCTAGCAACAGTTAGATGCTTCATAAATGAAAATTAGACATTAAAGCTCAATTTCTCATAAAATGCTTCATAAATGTAACCTTCTCTTATTTAATAAACTCTTGTATTCTTTAATATTTAGAGTCGCTCTTAGATTTAAGGGGAGCCTTATATATAGTTGGAGTACCTATTCTACGAATATTTGTTTTATAACAAAAAGGGGGGATTTTAATTCTTAGCTATTCTTTTTTATTTTGAACAAAAAATGGGAGACAATTTAGAAGAATGTGATTTAAACTGAGTTAACCTCTTAAAGCTTAGGGGAGAAATAAATAAAAGTTTCACACTTAAGAAGAAAATAAATTATTGTGGTTTAAACTTGTTATATGCTTAACATTTTTTTTAATGTCAAAGAACGCCAAGTGGAGGAAATCACAAAAAGACTTTGAGAATTTTTTATCATCATGAAAAGGGGTGACATTGTTGATTTAAGATGAAGATGGGTATACAACATTAAATGATGTTTTGTTGATGATGACAAATTATGAAGAAATAGATTAAGTCCTGGAAAATACTTGGAATGCAAAAAACATCTTGAAGTCTTACAGAAAATTGTGATGGAGTCTTGGAAATATGATTTTTGTATTAAATAAGTATAAGAAAGAGTTTAACTTGTGAGTGGAAGACAGCTGCAATGCACCTGCATCATTAACTCCTTAATAACTCTTTAAATTCTTGTTAAAAAAGCTGACAATCTGGAATAATTTGTTATTCATGTCAATAATTGATTATCATAGAAGAAAATTCTTTTTTGAACCTTAAACATTATGGAATAATCAATTATTATAAGTTATAATCGATTATGCTGACCCAACTTTTGAAATGTGCCAAAACGTGTTTTGAATCTTGGTTCATACCTTTAGGTTTGTTAAGAAAATGTTTTTCATCTATTGTGATTTTCAAGGCAGGTGTGTTTATCATACCTTATGGTTAGTTCAAGGAAGGTGTTTTCATCCCTTGTGGTTATTCAAGAGAGGTGTGGTTTCATCTCTTGTGGTTTTCAAGAGAGATGTTTTTCATTCCTTGTGGTTATTTCAAGGAACACCCCTTGTGGTTATTCAAGGGAAGTATGATTTCATCTCTAGTGGTTTTCAAGGGAGGTGTTTTTCATTCCTTTTGGTATTTCACAGACGGGTTGCAGGTGGATTTCTTGTTACAGACAAAGACAAATATATACATCCTCATTCTCATCCCCATCCCTATACCCAATTGAAAAAGTCGGAGATTACGTATTCCATATCTATACCCAGTCAATGTGGGAATTTGTTGTCAAAACGGGGACCAATTTGGGTAATACCCACGAGAGCGGGTTTTATTTGCCATCTCTAGTTGCGGGTAGGCATTATCTATACCTGACCCGACCCGTTGTCATCCCTATTCAAGGGAAATATATTTTCATCTTTTGTGATTTTCAATAAAGATACTTTCTCAATAGTTTTCATTTTCTTAACTTGTTTTTTCATATTTCACTTTGCTTTAGGGGTTGTAATAATGAACAATATGTTTTGGTTATCCTAGAATTGGTGCTTATAGTTTGCCAATAATTTTAAAAAATGTGGTTACACTTTTTAAGGCTTTGGTTTTTCTTGAAACTAAAACCTATTAGATGAAATTAAATGCTTTTTTACACTAGTGAATGTTCACTAAATTTGATCTTGATTGCCTACCTAGATATCTCCCAAAATGAATGAATGTTGATACCTTTACGCAATGAGATCCTTTGGGCAAGGTATTTTCCCCCATACAAAAGGACAACACTCAATTATTTCTTTTTCAAACTTTTTTCTTGTTCTCAATCTCAACTCTAAAATCACCTCTTCATATCATAATGCACCTTTTTTAACTTCAATGAGAAAAAAAAAAGGAATATTCCACATTTCATAATCTCCACCTTACCAAATGTTTCATAACAGATGCAAACAAATCCAATGCAAAAGGTTTAAACCCCTTACACGCGGAAAGAAGCTTCTTGTTTAGGCACCAAAAGCCATTATGAGTTATAACTTTTAAGCCACAAACTTTTTTTAACTCATTTCAACTTTACTTACATAAAATAAATAAATCTGCATACTCACATGTTGTCAAAACTATCCTACAAAGAGTATTTTAAGGGTAAAGATCTGCTATTTTTTTAGATTAAATTTCATCAAATATAAAGAGTTATTTGTTAGACTAGATTAGTAAAGGGGAGTAGATATATTGGGGCAAGGTGAAGTAAAATTTATGAAATTAACATACTTTATGTTCAAATTAAAATTCTCATACTTTGTTTGATTGTGAATGCACTGTTTTATCTGTTTCCAACTTTGAATAAACTTGTACAAAACTCTTTATTGTTGTGGATAAAAAAATAAAATAAAACTCTCATACAAATCAACACAAGTCTTATCCACATGGTAACTAATTTAAAATTTTCATAAAGTAGATTAAGTCTAAATTGAAAAATAATTGATATTGCATTACGCGAATTCATTTGAATGCATAACATGTTAGTAAAATATAAGTAAATATTACACATATATATATGATAACATATTTTAAAAATTAAATCATCTAAAAGTTCACATATACATAATAATATTAAAAGTAATTATATAAGTTAACAGTCCAACTTTCTATACATTATTGTTGTAAGTGTAAATAGTAATTTTACAAAGTTCCAGTTATAATGTTAAATAATTTGTTCTTATACGTTTTTGCTGAAATGTACTTCATTCTAAAACTTTGAAAAACTTCTTTATATATATATATATATAGATTTCCAAAAGAGAAAAAAAAATAGAACAAATGAAATTCTTTAAAAAAGTATTAAAATCTACTTAGATAGTCCAACACAATTTCAGCTTGCAGTGATGTCAGTTATAAAGATTAAGAAGTATTAATTTACTCCTAGATTTTCCCTCCTTGGTCTTTCTTATATTTTCAAAGTGCATACTAGATAGTTTTGTTTTTGTGTTAAATGTTATCAAAAGTCTTATATCAGAAATTAATATATGTTCAGTATTTCAAATAAATGATATATTAACAAAGTTTTCTTTAACAAAATTTGACAAACTATTAAATAAGGTAAAAAAGTATTATTTTTATTACTTCTTTTTTATTAAAAAATAAAAATTTTATCTACTTTAATCTTATATTTATAAAAAAATTGTCAAGTTTGTCAAAAAAAAATTGTCAAAATCTCATTTTCCATTTCTCAAGTCACAAAAAGACTCGTAAATGTAGTATGTTGAAGTATGTGATAAATTGCTCAACACCATATATTTTTATGTTCTAAAACTATGAAAATAACTATACTATCCTTACGATATATCCTTCACACCTTCCAGACAAAAAACCAAGCAACAATAACAAAACTTGTCCAAGACTTCTTCATCGCCATATATTCTCGTAATACAAAAGAAAAACATGTTTTTCATAATTGAACAAAACTATACATACCCCAGTCTAAGAGCTAAAACAACCTCACCCAACCATTTTCATGCTCCTTTGGCTATCTAGAAACAAGTTGTCTTCACTATTTCATGATCTAACTGCATTCCCTTCACCCGCATGTTATATTTTGATTTCTTTCCTTTTATCCATTCTTATATTTATCTTAAAAAACATCATAAAATTATTGAAATTGTATTAGTAAAGCTCTACAAACATTCAAAGCAAAGATCGTTGGTGTGCAAGTGTATCTAAGAAAATATGGCATTGAATTTATATGATTAGTATCTTGAAATAAACATCTTAAATCTAAAACGTAAGTATTGAATATATTATCAAATTGTCTTGTATAGATATATTTTAAGTTTAAGTTAATCATACAAAATCAGCTTGTAAGGTAAAGTTTGCTCCTACTCAAGAAGTAATCATAATAAGAAATGAATTTTAGTTTTAAGCGTAATTCAATTTTACAAAATGAATTCGAAAGATAAGATTTGTACTTCACTATATATTGAAAACTCACATTCTCCTTGGTCGACGTAGAATTTTCAATACAAAATTAACCTTCTATGGTTTAACTTTTATTTGATAAATTTTAAAAAATTAATAATACTAATTGGACTTTATATTAATGTATATACTCATAAAAACATAAAATTAGTCGATACAACAAATATTTGTATAATACATTATTTAGTTTAGTTTAGCACGAACTAACATGAAATATATATATATATATATATATATATATATATATATATATGTGTATCGCGTATTTTCTAGCTGATATCAGTATATACAACAAGTTAACACATTTTGGTTTGGTTCCGAAGATGGCCATGGTATTAGGTAATCTTAGTTAATTGTATGATATTTATATACCAAGGAACTTATATAAATCTCCAGTTAATTCTATATATGAAATAATTGTAATTAAGGAATTTAAACACACTAGATAACTACCTAGTATACTAAGCTTGTCAGTATATAGCTGTTCCTTGCTTTAAAAACTTAGCTGTCTTTTTTGTTTTTTCTAAACTTTTAAGAATACACATCTAAGAATCACATACATTTCTATATATATCGACAATGTATACACCAGATCTAGAACAACTAATCAAAACAAACTACTTAGAACTAATTAAGTAAAACAGTCTTAATCAGTTATAATATACGATGAAGATGAAGTGTTCTAATCAATTAGATCTCTGTCACTGTGTATGTCCCAATGTGAACATGGACACAGAGATAACGAGAGATAGAGACTCTACTATAGGGGTTCTGAATAAAAACAACAATCCTTGTTAACGAATCAATCATTGTCCACGTAAAAGGAGAGTGTGAGTAGCTCTATCTTAAGTTTTCAAACAAAAGGCATGGAGTTTATGATGAACACGCCTTTCCCAAAAACCAGAGCCTCAAAAACTGAAAAGTAAGAGAGTCAACAAGACAAAAACATTATAGGTTCATATGCACGCGCACATGTATAACTTGTACATGCATGATCACTGACTCACTAGAGAGAAACGAAACCAAAGATTCGCGAGTCCCAACGAAACCAGAAAAGAGAAACTAATAGACATGTATATATATTATTCATTAAAGCCAATTGTTTTTTGTTAAACAACATATGTATTCTAAAAATCAGATTCAGTTTCTTAAAGGAAGAAACTCAAAAAACTGGGTGGAGGTGATATCAGTGTCCATAGAAGCACTGGCACAGAACATGGATTTCCTCTCAGCAAGACAAATGCCATCTTGGTCATCACTCTTGTGTGGAAATAGGTCGAGGGTTCGAGGATCTGCATTTTCTGCATCATAGTAGTTTAAACTTTCTCTGTTATAACTTTGAGGGATTAAAAGTTGTGTGTTAAGTGTTCTGTGTGAGGTTGCGAGAGCTGCCATAGTAGTGGGAGGGAAACAAGGCATTTCCATGTTATCTTGCAATTGCAACCTTCTTTCTGATATGTTTCTCCTCAAAACTTGTATGCCTCTCTCTTCAAACTGAGTCCACCCATTAGAGCCCTTTTCTGCTGTATCCGGTGCAGCAGATTCCTGAGAAAAATACGGATAGTAAAAAGATGGCAGTAAAAACAATTTAAAATTAAAACAAGAGAGAGGGGTGGGAAAATGGGTTGGAGAGAATTCAGAATTCACATTCAATTCACAAGTCCAAGAAAGTCTGAACTGATCTAGCATAAAACAGCCCCAACAGAAAGTTAAAAAAAGCAGCTTTTGAAGCTCTCCTTTTTTCCAAGTTACAAAAGCTCTTGTTGTTTTCTTTTATTTCTTTGTTATGTGTGAATACCGAGTGAATTTTTCATTTTGGCTTTATCTTTTGTTTTACCTTGTGAACAAATAATTAGACCCTATTATTGGTCTCCTATAATCTATGGGGTATCTTTGCTTAACAAAGCTGAATAAAATGTTGTAGTAGTACCGTGAACAAAGCCAAGAGTAATTACAGACCTCTGCATGTCGACTGCAGTTTGAAGTGGATGCCCACTTCTTTGTCTCTTTAACTCCACAACCTGTCTCTTTCAAACCTGTGGCCAAAATCCAAACACCCCCAAAATTTAACGTCAAATCTTGCATCCTAAAAAAATCATAAGAAACCACACACACACACACTCTCTCTCTCTCTCTCATGGTTTTAATCATCAGTGCAAGAGTGATGCATAATATAGGAATCTTTTGACCACTAAAAGAACCTTGAATAGCCCCAAAGGCCACAAAAACGTTGTGGCATTAGAACATGATAATATCTAGCTGTATATGTACCTGCTTCCTCTATCTTATTGCTTTTTTTGAATTTCCCTCAACGTACTACTTTTCTTACCACTTTTTCGTTCTCACCTTCGCTAGAAGAAGCAGCATTGTTTTCCTCCATCTCCCTGCGGCGCCTCTTCTGTCTCTCTCTCGCCTTGTGATTCTGGAACCAGTAGAACACGTTCTTCCCTTCAATCTTCCCAAACTGCCGCAACTGTGAAGCTATTTGTTGAATCTGTTCAGCTGATGGTGTTTTAGTTCCTTGCCTATACAATTCCTCAAGGACCAGTAACTGAACTGGTGTTGGACTCCACCTTGTGCTTTGCTGGGACTGAACATGGGACCCTGTGTTATTTGTCCCTTCCTCTGCTGCATTACCTGCACCATAGGACACATGGAAAATAGATGCTTATCCCAACTGTAATCAAATTTCTTACCCATACCCAAGTCAATTCTAATTAACCACATTAAGAAGGCTATACTATATATGAGCATGTATGTGTATGAGAATTTGATGAATCATGCATGTATGGATAATCACTGCACTGTTGCAAATGTTGTACAAATCAAAAACACAGAAAAATATGCTTAGAATGGTTATCCAAACATGCCCTTATAGTATTTGACTTAGGCTTACCAACATGGTGGTTGAAGGAGAGGATGTGGTTACAGTGAGTGCAAATACAGTAAGGTTGAGCTATTGAGCATAATGAGGTGATTTTGGGGGTTGCATGGGTGTTGTTTGGAGTGGGAGAGTGAAAGGTACTAGCATAAGAATCAGACATGTTGAGGTTTAGAATCTACACTAAGAGGTTTTTGTGATAGTATTGCTTTCTGCAGTTTGAAAATAGGGTTTGTGTGTGAGAAAGATGTTAAGGGTGTGATGAGGGAGAGTGGTATTTATAGGGAGAGGGAACGTTGTAGTAAAAGCTTTAGGTGGAGCAGCAACCAACAAAAGAGTTGACCAATATGTATGATAGTATGCAATAGTAATAATACAGAAAGCAAGTTATGTATTCAAATCATGAGAGAGAGAGTGAGAGAGTAGAATTCTAAGATTTGGAGAGTGAAGGTGTGTGTGTTTCTGAAAAAAGGACACAGCATGATGATAATGATGATGGTGATGATGATGCAGTGTTATTAAAGTTGCTTCTTCCCCATGTCTCCTCTTTCATCCTACACCACATGGTTAAACTTTTATTTCCCTCACAGTGGTTAGTGCCTTTCACTCTTCCTTTCTCCTCCTCTCCGTTTGAGACACACAACCTACAAGTACACAAAGGAGACCTGTTGTTTCGTATATGAGTACTTCTTTGCTTTGTCTTGTACCTCACAGTTGACACTGTATATATGCACACAGACGATCACAAGTTTAACACCCACAATTGGAAAAAAAGAATTATCTAAATGCTGCTAAGCAATTAAGCAACTCCACGCATTTTCTGATCATCTAAGATGTGATGTTTTCTTTGCTCATTTTCTCAAACTCGTTCTAAACGAAGTAGAAAATTTTGAGTTAAAAAGTGATAGGAGTTTTTTAAAGATATAATATATTATTGATGTGTAAGTTGTCTAGTTTTCTACTTGCCGTTTTGTGAATGTAAACGAATCTTTGCGTTAGAATTTGTTGCACTAAGTTAACAAATGGGAAGCAGAGAGTCAGAGAATCATGTTGTGTGAGAAATAAGAAGCACTTTATGATAAGTATACAAAGAGAAGTAGGGCAAATACATTGAGGACAAAACAGGTCTGCTTCTTTAATTTCAGCCAAAATGTTTTACTTTCACGTAACTGCAGAAGCCTAAAATAAAGTCATGATTTCTTGGCAGCAACTCCATAATAAATCAATCTGTTGCATTTTTTTATGGCTTGCCAGTACAGTTAGATGATACTTCAAATAAAAATCCAGACCACAATTTTAGCAACCTGACATGATCATTTCTACCCTTTTCATCTTTTAATCAATCTCATCTCCACTGCAACACCTCTTTTGGGAAATAAAATGCTTCTAAATTTTTTCTTTTTCTTTTTTTTTTTACAAAACTTTACACTGCCAGGGAAACACATCCACGGGCAATGTTTAGTTACCAACATATAATTTGTTTATTTGCATGATAAATATATGTATAGGCGTCTTTTTTTGCTGATTATTCTTTAATAAGGTATTTTTATAGAGAAAGAGGTAACAAAACTGATCATTGTTCTGGGATTTAGTGAGGTCAAAAAATTTATGAAGATACACTTGCTTTCTCTTTCATATTTTCTTTTTCATTTTTTTATTCATCACATCACATACCCCTCTTTTATCTTCTTTCTCCACCATTTTTTATACACTCCAAAAAACTTATACATTATCTTCGATACATAATAGAATAACTAACTTTATAAGGATAAGCTGAATATAGTCTTAACTCTTTCGCAATTCTACACTTCCTTTAGCAAACACAGATCAAATACACATAAAATTTTATATTGATTTACTTTAACTTTTAGTTACGTCTAGTTCTCAATCTTCAACTTGGTCTCTTTATATAAGTTATTGAGACTTGACCGTTGTTTTTATATATGTCAATATTTGATCTTGTAACGTCTTCATACAGAGACTTTAAGTTGTGTCTTTATTTCTATGATTAAGAAAGCTTGATAAGGAATATGTTGATTTTGATGTTCACAATGTTAATTCAATTAATATATGTAGATATAGCAAATTAATTATTAAGTATGAGTGTATCCTTCGTACTAAAAGGATAAAAGGATTAATCATAAAGAAGTTGTGTTATAAAAACAATTTAAACATAGACAAAATAATTGTTAAGTTCAATTTTAACTTGGTATAAAAAATATTTATCATTACGACTTAATTAAATTTAATATGTATAAAACAAGGTCTACTAGACAGTATGTTAAGTGTTAGGTTTTCAGCTCATGAAAAGTTCTTCAAGTGTGACAAAACACATGTTACAAGGTTCATATACATGGCACTTAGAGTGTTGTTATGACCGTATAATCTTAATACACTAGTCATCCATTCCTTTTTTTTTAAGTTCAATAATACTTCAATGCTTGAACAGTGATTAAACTAATATTTATTAAATAATGTTCAAAATAATTCTAGAATAATATCATAACCTTAATAACACTAAATCCTAAAAATGATTTTACATGTTTCTAAAATTTATATATAAATAAAATCAAATACTTCAAAACGTAGATCCATGTTTAAAAAACATGAAATAATCAATGAAAAATACTTTGCATTAATTTTGTTTTCATTGGTTCTTCGATGAGTCCCATTAAAAATGAGTTCTCTAGGTCAAATGATAGGACTGATTAATCGATTTTAGGTTAAATGGATAAGATGGATTAAATTTTAAAAATATAGACTAAAGCATTGTTGTTGTTTGAAATGAAATTATGACCAACCCTGCTTTTGGCATGAGTGAGTGTCATAAAAGGAAGTTTGCGTGTAGAGCATAGTATAGTGAGACAATGAATGAGTTATTGAATGTAAAGCAAAAACTTTATCCTATAATTAAGGCATGGCTGCTTGTCTCACGTGTAGAATAAATACTAATAGTTTTGTACCCTTAAAACAGTAAATAGTAGTCATATCATATAGCCAACCTCAAACTCAACCTGGTGTCTACATTGTCTCATCTTTGGAAACTCATTAACTATTGAATCATAAAACATAGCTGCTTCTTCCCCGACAATCTCTTACAGAATCAACAACAATGTTTCTTATTAGTTCTTCATCTATTTTCACTTACAACTCAACTCTTTTCAATACTCTCATTCTCTAAACTTTTTCTTTTCTTCTTCCAACTTTCTTTCAACTTGCTTCATCAAATACTAATATCTTCTATAGTGATCATTTTTTTATAAGAAAAAAAATAAGTAAACAGATCACTATGAAGTGTTTTTTTTTTCTTATAAATACAATACAAAGTACTATTCGAAATGTAAAATATAAAAAATACAAAAAATTAAAAGATACAAAAAAAAAATCTTTTACAAATGCAATCCAAAGTACTATTCGAAATGTAAAAAAAAAAAGTTAAAATTTTTCACTGGACAACATTGCATGTGATTGGAAATATGGTTGCATAAATTTTTCAAGTATGTAAAATTTAAGTTAGTTGGGTTAAAAAATGGTGAATATAGTTTGCTTGTTTCTATAGCAAACTAATGATTCATCAAAATTTAAAATTTTCAGATTTAGTTAATAATTTTTGTGATAAACATTATAATGATTTTCTTAATTATTATAAAATATTACTTATAACAATAAATTTGTCGAGAAATTCAAATTTATTAACAAATTTTTCGATAGAGATCACATTTCATTGATGCATACTTTTTGTTGGAACCAAAATTGTTTATAACATTTGTGAAAAAAATTTGTCAAAAAGTTATAATTAATATTATTGGCGAAATTTTTGTACATAATTTAACATCACAATTACTGACGGCTAAAGTAGTCAATAGTTCGTCGCTAAATTACAATTCTTATTATTGACATATGTTTTTGTCGATACCTTATCATCACAATTAGTGATAGTATCATTCCATTGGAAAATTCGTTGGCAATTCAGGTGGCAAATTTTATCCCAACCTGATGGAGTTCTTTTGTAAATTAAGGGGATGTGGGTGAAAAGAAGAAAAGAAGAATACGAATAGAAGAAGGAAAAGGAGGAGGATATGACGCAATGATGGTGATAGTGGTGGCTTGGTGGTGAAGTAGTAGTGCCTCATCGATGACGTTGATGATCACCAATGACACGTAGGTGGAGGACGTCAGTAGCAGTGGTTTCCAAAGTTAGAGCAGAAGGTGGAGGTGAAGGACGTGGAGGAAGAGGATGACCTAGAGGTGGTGGAGGGATAACCAACTAGAGGGTTGAGACAAGGAGATCCAATGGCACCATTCCTTTTCCTAATAGTAGTGGAGGGATTAGCAAGGTTAGTGAGACAAGCGACTATTAAACATTTACTTGAATGTGTTAGAGTTGGAGACAATGAAATTGAGGTTAACTTCTTGTAATTTGCAGATGATACGCTTTTTCAATGTCATCTTAAGACTAACAATATTATGGTAATAAAAGCATCTTGAGGTGTTGAGTTAGTCTATAGACTTAGGGTTAGTTACCTTAAAAGCAAGATAGGTGTTATAAGGATACTAAAGGTGGAAATGGATAACTTTTCAGTGATTCTGAATTAGCTATATGAAGATCCCACTCAAATAGCTTGGCGTGCCTATTGGGGGGAATTCAAGGAAAAATCAGTTTTGGGATGAGGTAGTGGGTAAAGTAAGAAATTAGTTATCTAGATGAAAGGGTAGAACACTCACCTTTGTTGGGTGTGTATGTCTTATTAATTTGGTTATTTCATCTATTCCATTATTTTATTTATCCTTTCCAAAGCACATTGTAAAGCGATTAAGAAATTGTGAACAAATATTCTTTGGGGTTAGGGGTCAGAGGATATTTTTATAGTTTGACTCAATTAAATATTTGGTTGTAGATCAAACACAAAATGTCAACTATAACATTCTCATTCACAGACTGGTATGAGTGTCCCATTGAATGTTTAAACTTTGTGAATTGCAAATTAGGGAAGGTAAATGAATTTTCTTTCTTATATAAATGTATCCTAACTAATTCCCATTTTTCATAGTGCACATGTTGGACATGTAGCATGTTGGGAGGGAGATCAACTGCTACAACTAAAAAGCTACAATGGTTGTCCCTCAAGTTTAGCTATTTTGGTCCAATTATAATTATTTGATTTTTTTCCTCAATTATTTATAATTATGTTGATATATTTGTAGTATAATAAACAAATTGGCTCTTTTGAGTGTGGTTACTATGTTATGCAATGGATAGCAACCATTGTTTGTGTTCGTATTACAAGTCATAGGAAACCGATAATAATTTAATTGATTCAATGTACTTTGCAATTTTTTGTCTTTTTATGTACTAATTGAAATTATTTGTATTTTGTCCAAACATTCAGCAATCCCACACCCATGCACAAGGGTTTAATAGTGTATGTAAGGCAATCTTGTGCCAACTACATAGTAAAATTGTATAATAGTCTAATCTAGTATACTTTGTAATAATTATATGTAACATATACTTTGTACAATATCTAAAGTACTTTGATTCAAAAAATTTATCTATATATTGTTGTATATTGTTTGTGTTTGGTTGTATTTGGTTTCTTTTGTTTCTGTCCAGGTTCCTTATATAAATAGAAAACAATATTTTAAAAAAATTGTATAGGCTTCAGTTATAGCACAAACCGAAGCATATAGAAAGTAGAATAAGCTTCAATCATTCCAAAAATTGATGTTTATTCCTCGCTTTTGGTTTTAAATAAATTTGAATTATTTTTGAAATGATAAAGAATAGGCATCAGTTTCCCAAATAATTGAAGCATATGTTTGTATAAACTTTGGTTATTCCCACACCTAAAGCCTATTCCCCCGCTTTTGATTTAAATAAATTTGAATTATTTTTGAAATGTAGAGAATGGGCTTTTGTTGACTTCCAGAACTGAAGCCTATTCCTTTATTTTTTATTTTCAATATTTTTTGAATTGTTTTAGGGTTCAACTGTCTTACCAAGCGAAGCCTATTATAGAAGTTTAGGTTTCAGTTAGGAACTGAAGCCAAAAGCCCCCTTTTTTACTTTGCATGATTACACTCGGTTGTAGAACCAGAGTACAATGTCGAAAAAATTGGTATGGAAACCCTTCTTTGCACTAGAGACTTATCATCACAATTATTGATGGTGAAAGTCGTTGGTAGCGTTCATCAGTAAATTACAATTCTTATTATCGATTGATATTTTCATCGGTAACTTATTATCATAGTTATTGACGATATCATTTCGTTGGTAAATCTGATGGCAATTTGGGCAACAAATTCCCACTCAATCCGATGGATGAAGAGTTGGAGGAAAAAGGGGAGGAGGACGCAATAGGTGGTGACCATAGTGGCTTGGTGGTGATGCGACAATGGGTTTGTGGTGACCCATAGGCTCATCGATGACGTCGATGATCATCGGTGACGCTTAGGTGGAGGTGGAAGAAGAGGAAAGAGGAAGACAAATAGGAGGATAAGAATGACTTGGAGGTGGCACTGGTGGCACAGTGACAAGGAGGATATGAGGAAGAAGATGAAGAAATAAAGAAAAAAGAAAAGGAAGAGGAGGAAGAAAAAGGAGACTCAATCACATATTTTATTGTTGGTTGTTATTGTCGCTCAATATCTATCGGTAATACAACGGCAACTACAACCACCACCACTACCACTTTCATAATGATGAGGGTGAGGACAATAGTGACGACAAGGACTAAGACGAGGACGACGTCGACGAAGAGGACAATAGTGACAACCACCACCATCACAAGCATCATGACTTCCACAACCGACAAATTTCTACGTTCGTCGATATAATTCACCAACAACCACTTTACCAATGAATTTTTACCTTTCTGTAGTTCGTCGTTAAACACCATTTACTGACCAATTTTTGGTATTGCTAACACATTGTACTTGTCAATAATGCTTTTGGGATTGATAATGAGTCAAAGCTTCTATTTCAACATCAATTTCCAAGTTTATTGATATATGATAAATAAAGATAAACAAAACTCACTAGTTGCTATGTAATTTTTCTTTTGAATAATAATATCACTTCACCATATTTTCAATCCCAAAACTTGTGTATTTGTATTTTATCCAATAAAGTAAATAGGAAGATGTGTAAAACCTTTTATTTATGAGAGTATGAAGAAGCACATAAACATGGTCCATGCTTGCATGCATATAATACATCATAAGAAAATCTCTAGAAATTGATAATTGCTAAGTTTTGCTCCTCCATCATCATCATCATGTTCGAAACCCTTCGTGACAATCATAATAATGTGAATAAGATTAATATAAAGAAATTTTCTTATTTGGTTTTGCTCCTCCATCATCATCATGTACAAAACCCTTGGTGACAATCATAATAGTGTGAGTAAGATTAAGATAAAGAAATTTTCATAAACTATTTGATGGGATTTTATCAAAATCAGTTACTCAATCCAATTAAAATTATTTGACGTAGATAATTGTCATTTTTCTACCAAATCTAAGCAAATTAATGTGGGTTGAATTAAAATGATGAATAGCTATCTAGTTACCTGAAAAATATAAATTATTTCACAATTTTAAAAGTATGTTTTTTCCTTGTAATAATACATTTTGATATATGCTTTCAAAATTTTGTAACATGAGTGTATTTTGATTAAATAATCCATTTGAACAAATTAAATTAAATCTTAAACAAATAACAAGATATAGAAATATCTTTATCATTGGATTGAAATAAGTTATAAATTTATTTTTCTTGACATTTAGAAGAATTGTTGGTTTATAAGAATAACTTCTTAAAAATAAAATATAAACTTTTTTCTATTTTATTTAATCAGAAATTAGAGAGAAAGTTAATTTTATAATAATATGACGTAAGAGTCTAGAGTTTGAAAGAACATAGGTTGAAAACCCATGCTTACATGTACAAATAATAAATTTAAAATATATTATATAACTAATGGATTGGATTGAGTTCATGAACTTAATATTTAATTAACATTGAGTTAAGTTCAATCAAAAGTATCACTTGATGACTAAGTTTAAAAATGGTTTAAAGAAAGAAATTTCCTAATAACATATTTAGTTATGTGATAATACAATTAGAAAAATTGATCAATTGTGTAGGATGTCTGTCCTAATTGTAGTAAAGACGACAGAAAATGTTCTACAGAGTGTCTTTATTAGTGATTCAATAGACATTCATTAAACAAAATAATTAAATGGTTGAAATTTAGTGAACTTACTAATATAAAAGAAAAAATGCACTAAAAACCATCATAGATAGTTTATAATAAAATTTGCTTAGTTACAGTGCACCGTCAGAATTTTTATAAAATTTGCTTTCTAATTCGTTAGGTATTAAAACATGAAACTAACTCCCTAAAAATCCACTTATCTGAATTATAGCTCCAACATGATTAAATAAGTAGGTTATCTTAATTTTATTTATTTTTTAATATCACGCAGATTTAAACAAGAAATTATTGATAGTAAGATTATTTATGTATTTAACTTAATTTTTGTGGATCTATAAACCTGGCTTATTTGAAATATTTGCTTCTTTAATATTTCTCTTGGACAATGTAAAAAAAAATATTTATTGACAACCATTCTTTTTAAAATTAATCTCACTAAAGGAAATTTTGTAAATAATGTTGTTTAACGGCGTTATTAGAGATAACCCTATATAGTTATATATTAATAAAATATTATTTTTATGAATTTTTTAAGTATTTTCATTAAACACAAATAGAATATAAAAAAATGTTGAAGAGAGAGAATATTTATGAAAAGAATTGCAAAAAAGAATTATGCAAAAAAAAAAAGTAATTAAACTGCTTAAAATAAGGTGGTTTTCATACAATATTGGACTCACATAGTGTAGAATAGATTTATATTTATTTTTTCCTAACCTAAAATCTTTATAGACTTAATTATTTAAATATGAATCTGATCCAATCAATAAAATAAAACATGAAATAAGTACGGCGGGTTTATCCATTTAATATCTAAAGCTTCATATTATACTCTGAAATCCTAGAATAAAAAATATAAAACTTAAATTAATGTATTTTTAAAATAATAGATTACAAAATATGCCTTTAAATAAATGAACATCACAAATTTATGAGTTCAAATCCATGGAAAGGAGTTGATCTTTAAAAAGAATATAAAGGGAATAGTTTAATTTGGTCCAAAATAAAAATCAAAACCAGAATTTCTCTAAAAATTTTAACGGTCAAAATTACTAAATGATTTTGCTAATTAATATTTTAATTTTATTTTAACCAATATTTTAAGATACTCATACCTTTTTTTCTTTTTATTACATTTATAAGAAAAAAGCATTATTTGTTTATTGCTTTAAATCTTCAAAGATTACATTTATTTGTTTACCATTTATACTCTTGTCAAAAATAAAAAACAAATGTAATTATAAGTGAAATATCAAAAAATAAACAAGAAAAAAAAGTAATTTAATTTGTATATATTTATCACAATAAAAAAAAAATCTGTAACCACATGGTAAAAGTTTAAGTTGTTTATGACATCTATTCAATAGTATATATTTGTAACCTTTAACAATAAGGTTGAGTTTTATCTGTCTTACTGTATAATTATAATAATTAATAGATAGATCATTTGCACAACTATTTTTTTTTATTATAATTTTACTCTTCATACTTTTGTTTGGATATGTGTTATGGTGTGATAATAGTTATATTAAACTTTAAATTGTATTTGTTATTATAAAAAATTAAGAAATACAATTATCAGGCTTGAATTCCAACTAATGGCTATAAGATGAATTCCTATTAGATGTCCATGTAAAAAATAAAATAAAATTACCCTTAGTGTATATAATTTAAACTACATAAAAGAAACACTGAAATTATAAAAAAAAAAAATATTACTGGGAAATAATATATTTGTTAAAGCTATTGGTATAACTTTGTTATTATTCATATCCCAAAGCAAAGGAAAGAGGTTGAATGTAGTGTGTTGAGTGGCAACCAGAAGAAGGTTGACATTGTTACAATGCTTTATATTGCAAGAGAATTTGACAGAAAGTCAGCTTACAAAGAGTGGTTCAGGCTCCATTTTTCGTCTGATCCTGAAACAAAATTTTACAGAAAAGAGTATGTGTTCAGAAAAATCCACCCAGAATTATGAAAAAATGCAAAGTCCAAATTACTATGTACAGTAGTGAGTGTCCTTAGTAAGTCAACTTTATCATAAAACAAACATTTCTTTTGCAGTTTCAAGTGTTAATTATTGGAATCAAGGAAGACTTAGCACTAATGGCACAAGAAAAAAGTCCAAAGATGTTATATCTCATCTTAACACAAATTCATATTAATAAACTTACCCAGAAAATTTCAAGCAGCAACACAAGAATTAAGGCAATGCCAACGAACTCCACCAGAAGTAGAAGACAGAAAAACTTAAAACGCAAAAACTCAGGAAAATTTGAACCAGTGAAAATCTTAAAGATTTAATCAAGGCAAAGTAAGTGTTGAATTGTTAATATGATCAAATAAATAAGAGAATATCTTTTAGTTAATAAACTTTTCTATTGTAATCTCAGATCGATTAGAGAAGAGATATGTACAAGTTATAATATATAAGTGGACGCAAAACTCATTTTACACTGGTTTTCTAAGCTCAAATGTAAAATTCATATTTTAAGATAGTATCAGTACAAGGTTTGTTGAGATTATCAAAGCGAAGAATGTGTATTAGAGATCACACATAGACAATGAATATCACCAGATTATAGGATATAAATGGGATTTGTAATATTGATTTAAGCATAAAGTTCATTTTCTAAGGCTTTCTAAGAAATGAGAACTAAACTCCTAAAGGTGGAAAAATGGTGATAAACAAATTCTACCCATGATCTAAACTCACCAATTTTCTGGTGCCCATGTGCAGCCCACTGTGTCCACCACATGCAAGCTGTAGGCATGCCTTGATTTTGGAGACTGGTTTTCAAAGCTGTTATTCATATAGAAAAGATAGAAGGATAAATTATCAGGAAGACACTTCCAAAGGCAAATTTCTTTCTATACTTCATGATATACACATCTTCTGGAGAGAAGAGTTTCAACATACCTTTGGTGGATAAGATCACCATGGATGACAACCATAGAACCAGCTTTTACTTCAATAGGAACAAAATCTTTTTTATCATAAGATGGTGAAGGTCGATCAAATTTGACACCATCTTCATCTCTCAAGAACCTTCTAACCAGCCCATCTATAGCAAGCATAGAGCACAAAAGGTTAGAGCATATGAACCAAGCAAAGGAAATAAACCAAAAGGTAAGAAAAAGTTACTTTTGTGAGATCTAGGAATTGCCCAGAGGCAACCATTTAATGTATTTGCATCTTCTAGAGCCAACCACAACCCTGTGCACGTTTGTGGTTCAGTATAAAGAAACGAGTTATCCTGGTGTGGCACTACTTCACCCCCAATGCCTGGTTGCTGATGATAAAAATTTCATGATCAGTTAATACTGACCAGGCATCAAATATTTCTATACCTAGATATGTATTTGGCCATATAAAAATTGCACATAACCACATCCATAAATTTATTATGCCACATTTTGAAACATCTAATACCTAAAACAAGCAAATTCTTGCATAAAATAAACTAGAGTAGCAGCTTCCATCAGTCAGTTAACTGAGTAAAGTATATAAATGAACTAATTCAGATGAGACTAAAGAAACACGAGGTTCTGCTCATTCATTTTAATGTATTTTAAAAAGAAATATCACAGCATGCATATGAAACACCAGTAAATATGTTAACTACGTATAAGACAAACGGCCCGGTGGTCAGGTTCAAACCACAGCAGTATTGAAATAACCATCCTAAAATATGTCCATAATGTATACAAAAGACCATAAAATAATATCAAAATTTAGAAGTATGGAAACAAGAAACAAACTAAAACGGTAAATCCAAAAGTATATTTTAGTAATTTTGAATATCACCAATACACATATTCAATATTCCTTAAAAACTAAACAAGGTATATGCCATCTTGGAAGAGATATGTAAGTTATATTCTCAGGTGAATGACTCAATACCAGAATTTTCTATGCAATAAACCACTGCAACACAACAGTTTTTGAGCATTATTCAAGCATTTGTTAGTTTGATTGCAAATCCAAGAAGCAAGTGACACAGGTAACAATATTAAAGTGGAGAAAGTTCATTTTTCAAATTGGAGAACAAATATAAAAACTAAATCACACAACTCCCTTACCCCTCAAACAAGGAAATTAGATGAACATACACAAACTTCAACCAGTTCACATATCTATTGCTCTTGCTCATACATAATGCCACAACATACAGCATTGAACTTGAGTTATAACCACTAGATGTCCCAGAAAAGCAAAATTGTACCTTAAATATATACATAGACTGCATAACTACAGGCCTCTTGTAACCTAAAGAGTACATCAAACTTGAAATTTTCTCAGAAGAAGAAAACTTCTTGAATGCCGGCTCAATCTCGTGAAGACCTGCACAAATCAACAGCATACCCAATTCATAGAAAATTGAATTAATTTAAAAGGAACAATGCTAGTTTCACAGTTCACGCTTTCATTCACCAATCAGCACAACAGCACAAAAGCAGGTCCCCACTGTCATAAACTAATTAATTCAACTATATATTATGTGAACAGAGAGAACCCGATCTCTACTTACAAACATTATATGCAGTTTCTTAGATGTTCTTTGTGTTGTTTCCAATCAGAATTAGAGTTTCACCTCTGTGACCAGTGTTGAACTTCAATACAACCCTTTATTTTGTGGATCACTAAAGTAAAACTCTAATTCAGATTGATATACGACACCAAAGGCATAAAAGAATTAAATTGCATCTAAGGTTTATTTCTACTAAAAAGTGAGATAAAATATCAGAGTATAAAAGGCTCACCGTGGCCAACTTTATTAATAGAGAGTTGCTTGGGCTGCTTTAGTTTACCATCATCACCAAATGCTTTTTCTACCAAAAGTGAAACAGAAAAATATTAAACTAAAAGAAACCCGGTTACTCAAAACCAGAAAAGATCAATTTATGTTCATACCCTCAAAGAAAAAAGAAACCTTTTCCACGCTATCGAAGAAGTAATCATCAGTCAACTGTTGCTGAAGGAAAAAAAGAGCACGAATAAGAGGAATAATAAGATAAGAAAAAAAAAAACTCCAATTTTAAAATGAAAACACAAAATGTTGGAGGTAACCTGGTTCTTGGTGGAGAAAATAGAGGCGGTGGAAGAATAATCAAACTTATCCACCAACTGCTCCATCCTCTTTATCATGGACTCGATCTCATCCCCACTCGCAAACGATTCGATCACAAGATAACCTGAAAATTTGAGATTAGGTTGGTTGAGGTTAGGAATTATGCTAACGACCAAAAAGGTTACCTTGAGAGTTGAAGAATTGAAGCTGCTCGGAACTAAGCTTAGTCATCTTGTGTAGTGATTTGCTTTGACACTGGAATATTAAGGATTCGATGTTTAGTATCGTCCTAAAATGTACTTGCTTAGGTACCCATGGGTTATTATTATATAAGATGCACCCCTTCTTAAAAAGTCAAACTTCGATCATTTTATCTTATCAACTCCTTTTAAATTTAATTTAATATCATATATCGTATTAATCTTAAATTTTTTAAATTTTATTTTTTACACATTTTGAATCATCTTACGTGTTTTGTTACATTTAAAATATATTAAAACATGTGTTTTAACTAACCTTTTTCTAGACTATTTAAATAAAAGAAAAAGAAATTTTTTTGAGAATTCATGTGAAAATAATAATCACTTTTCAAAAGTTAAATTGGGTAAACATTAGAGAAAATAAAATAAGCACTTCTTTAAAGTAGATGACAATGTTAGTAATTTCTTTTACAAAAGACTAAACAAATACAGGCGCGATCGTATGAGTGTGTTCATATTTTTTAACTTTCCTAAAGATTTTGGATGAAAATTAATAATATTTACTTTTATAATTAATTTTTAAAATAATTATTAAATATAAAATTAAAAAAATAAAATATATACATAAAAGAGATTTTTAAAATAACTCTTAAAAATAAAAAGAATTTTTAAAACAACTATTTATAAAATAATTAATTTTTAAAATAATAATTAAGGAAAAAAAATCTATTTTAATATAATTAGTTATAGATTAAGATAGTATTGTTAAGACTTTTGAATTCCAACTTCTTTGACTTCAAGAATTATTATGCTCCAATTTCTGTAACTCTGGTGCCGTTGCCTTATCTTATTTGCTAGTTGACAACCGAGAATAGGAGTGCTTACAAAGATACTAACCCTCAAGTTATTTTAGGGATAAAATTGTATAATAAATCTATAATTAGTGAACCAATCATATCTTAGAACTGCCACTCATTTATACTTTTTCAATCAAGTTCTTACAAGTGTGGGACTTTGAGGTGATTTTGTTTGTATTTTTGTGTCCTCAACTTAAGGATGAGATAATCTCTCTTTTTTTTTATCTATTATGTCTGTCAGTGGTATTATTAATATAAACAATTTTGAAATATTACTAAGACATCATTCAAATATTACTTATATTAGGACTTTGTAAGGCAATATTTATGGCTAAGTAAATATAATAATATTATTGTTAGTGTATAATACGCAATTAATTAACTTTAAAATAAGTTATGAATTATTTTAGATTAATAAAGAAAAAACAAAAATAGAAAGTTTGAATCATATATTAGTGTTATTTTTTCTATAATAAAAACATGACTAATAAAGACGTGATAATTACTAAATGTTGAACGTAGTTTAATAGAAAGTTTTATAGTTTTTGTAAGGAGAATATGATCATACGTGTATTATTAATATGAGCGTAGATTAATAATACAGACTCAGATTGTTGGTCTGGTTTCAAGGAGTTTACTTCTAAAAGTAAAGTTTACGCACTAAAAATATAAAGACTTGAGAAAAACTCTTTAAACCCCTTTCAACTTTGCATCCAATGAGATTCCATTGTTGTGAACCAAGATGAGAGGAAATACTTTTACCAAATGTGATGTTGTGTGATTAAATGGAGGGTATTTTTGGTGCAGCAGTTGGGTGATCTGGCCTGGAGTATGAATAGTGAACTAATTACATTCACTGGTATCATCACTAAAACAATGGGGCACCAATGAAAAAGAATAACAAATGCGTACAACCAGCCATACACCTAATAGCTAACAATGGGGACCTCAATATGAGGGTAAAGAAAATACAAAAATGAAAACAGGAACAAAGTGAGAAAGTGGGAAAAAATCTAAAACGGGAGAATAATATAGTATGGCGGGTACACCCTGAATTTAGTTAAATGTACAGAGAGCATGCTACAGCCTTGACACATCAATATCGTACTCCGGGTAATGTACAGGCAGGGTGTGAAGGAACACGAGTTTGTCCTCTGGCTCTTTAAACAACTTGTTCGATACAGCAGCAGGTGCTCATTACTATACGAAACAGCTCTGTCAGTGTTCTGGGTGAGATTCCTGCAAAGGAAACCTTGCCATTCTCTCTTCTCAATTGGCATCATGTACAAAAAGGATGCCACTCCCTTCACATTCAATCCAAGTATATAATCCTTCAACAAAATCCTTTCACCCACCAAAATCGACTCTGCCCCTCCCACCAGATGGTAAGGGCAAAAAAATGAAACAATCACAATTTCAGAAATACAGTCAGCAGCAAGGCATGCTCACAAAATTGTAGGTTGCGGAAACACCCATCGAATTCTGAGTATATCAAGTTGCCGATGAAGATCTTGAATCATCAGTTCTGTTGGCACGGCACATACAATCTGGGCACGGAAAGCTGTATATAGAATCATTTGGTCTTTTGAGCTCAACCCCCTTCGAATCACTATGTGACCTCATGCTCAGCAGTTGTCGCTTAAGACTTTTCCATCTGGAAAGTAAGGAAAGTAGATCAGGGGTATTTAGATACTTTCTGTTTAGCAAAATATCTTCAACGTTTTACTAAGACAAACCTCGTTGAACACAATCAAAATTCTAAGTGTCTTAACTCCTAAATAGTTTTCCAAGTAAATTTTCTCCAGTTCAATAAAAGGATGTTTTCTTCAAAATAACCTTGTCTTGATGTCACTTATCCCATTGTAACTATAATTAATTTCAATATCAACAAAACAAATGGGAAGGGGAATTTTTTTGTGTAGTAAGCTCATCTTATTTATTGTATCCTCAAAATTTTGAACTGAATAACATATGCAACAAAACATACCCTATATTGGGATTATCAAACAGTAATGCCAACTTCCGCTTATCAGGTTTAATTGTCTTAGCATGTCCACCATACAAGTATCTTCTGTGACCTAGCAGAAAATGAGGGAAGTTGCCCCCCTGAGTTGTGACAAACACCTCACTATGAAGACAAACAGTGTAATCTATAGCAGCCATCCTGGAAGAATAACTCTAGAAGAAGTAACTAGAGTCAAAATCATAGAACTAAACCAATGAAATGTTCAAATAACATAATGTAAGAGTACAAATGTAAACCTTAAATGGAGCAAGCTCCTCTTCAGAAGCCAGGGTATCCTTAGTATGTAAATTAGGAAACATTTCGCGTAGCGGGGCCATAGTTTTCTCCGAATTATATATTTTCCCAGATGCTAAAAAGATAGAAGTGTTCTTCGTGAAACCCATTCCCCTCAGCATAAGGCCAACCTGAAGAAATGGATGAAGGCATTGATTTTGAATAAAACAATCGAATTCGAGAAAGACCAATAAATTTGCTTCAAAAGGAGCACTTCAAGAAATTAGGAAATTTCTAGCCAGACAAACAACTTCTCAAATGAAAGAAGTACTCCCTGAATATTTATCCTCTTCACACAGGCTCACATCATTAGAGCTTTAAGAAGACTATTTACCTCTAATGGGGTAAGGGGACACTTCCCATTGATCCTGATTGCTCCTGGACGTATAACTCGTCCAGGTTTTGTAAATTTCCCTTTCCAACCTCTTTCTCTAGCTGCAATCATGTCTTCTCTCTCCTGTTTTCCACCGTCGAAAACACAACAAGAGAAAGCAACCATATCCTGCCCATGGGAAAGCATGTGCATCAGTTGCAACAAAGGATAAGATGTTAACCTTCACAATTAATAACATTCATATCTGATCAAAACAAACCTCTTCAAAACGAAGATGTACGGATACATATTTACCACCATTAATGGCACTGTGTTTTCTCATTCTTTCAACCAAAGCTTCACCTATGGACAATATAGGACTTGAAAACCGTAAAGCCTCATAGTTTGCTAGGCATCTAAGCCGCTGGACAACTGGAGGAGCATCAAATGACAATCTATTTGCAAATGGTGAAATCCTTATAACCCTGCATGAACAAAATTCAATTCAATATCCAAGACTCCTTATATCAAGACAATAAACATATTTCATGCAACAATTTTACAGTAAAATATATATATGGTTTTATATGTCCCAACCAAATCAAGTAAAGATGGAACTTCATTGTGTTAAAGTCATATAATTTAAGACTCTTCCTCTCATAACAGTAATCCGAAAAGATAACTGACGAGAAGGAAAATATATATTAATATAAATTATGGCTAGAGATACCCAAACATATGGGCCCTTCACCTTCCTTTCCATGACAGAAAACAATGAAAGAACATCAGCTCAAAACATAGTCATAATTCCTAGCTGTGAATGAAGCCAAATATATCATAAAACCGGAGGTAACATATACGAACTACTTTCTACACTGGTATACCTTGGAAAACTAACAACTACTCCAAACTGTTTAATTATAACCATTCATATCAATGAGAATAAGGAAATAATTTATGCAACGAGCACCATATACTCACTTCTCTTCAAGTAACTTAGGGAGTACCACATCTTTGTAATACTGAATAGATGACCAGGCCTTGATCCTGAAATTGTGAACGTTTGTCATGTTGCTGCCAAATCTTTCCATTAGGTATTCAGGTATCTTGTCAACCACCCGCACATCATTTTTCAAGGTATTCACAAAAAATTCTTCATCATAAATGTCCCTGAATTTGCTGGACACATGAAGTATTACATATATATAAGTTTAGACTGTTTCAAAAAGAATACATTGATCAAAATCATAAAAGCATCAAGAAAGAAACTCACAGTAACCAAGTTTATAAAGTACTACTATAAATGCATAATATTCCATTTGACAAAACAGACTAATATCCGTTATTAAAAGAACCATTAGCAAAGATATTAAGATTTCACTATTTAAATGTTTCTACAACATAATTAACATGAAAGAAAATCTAAGCTAGCAGTTTAAAATGACTTTATTAAAAATTTATAAATTATAATATCTCTTGTTGGATATAGGTTTTCCAATTTTCCTGTTTTGGAGGATGTATTATCCTCTTGTAGTTGTGGTTTCTCCATATCTCTAAACATTTTTTTTAATTAATTTTTTTAACAATAGCATGAGAAAAATACATAACATAATTGGATTAACAGTCTAAGAGGTATTGATCTTATGCCATCATAAAACACTAGATTCTCCTAGTTCAGAAAAACTTAATTGATAGCATAACTAACCTAGGGTCTTTCCATATGCTATGATAATGAAAGTTGGGGATTACAAGCGTAGCATTGAGATATCCAGCCACTGCAACAGCATTGCATACCTGTAAAAAATTGGTATCATTCACAAAATATGAGTTGAGTAAAAGCACATTAAGCACACTTTGAATATAAGGAAAAACAGAATGAACAGAAAACACTTACGGATGTCCTCTGCTGATTTAAGCCACCATTAGCCTCTACGTATATGTATCCATTTGATTCAGGTAGGGCTATCAACAATAAAAGAAATGTACATTCATAGTTAACCCAACACAGTACACTGCAGAAGTTAGAGACATGATTCCGCACACACACAGCAATGACCAACACCAACAGAGGAATTCTAACAAGAATGGTCCACTTTATAAATTAAAGACAACTCAGTGCTTCAACAAAAGGTTTTATTACCCAATGTTTTGTTCTTTAGATAGAAAAGGGAAAATTATTAGAGATAAGAAAAAAATCATACAAGGGTAAGAAAAAGATGCCCTTCAAAAGAGAAAAGGCTATACATGACGAAAAAGCTTTTAAAGACTCAAGAATGTAGCATGGCTTCCAATCTCCAAATAACAGGAAAAACAAGACCCTGACAGTGGAAACAACTGGAGCAGAACACCCAAGAGATGACAAACCATTTTTTGAGGTAAAACGATATAATGAACCACACAGAAGCTTAAGCTGGTGAAGACACGTCAATGTTTTGTATTATATCTCAAAGATGCCCCTCATACAAGAGACCAATAGGCTTAAAGCGGGGATAGCAACATGATCACTTAAATTCAACTTTAATGAGAAGAATAGGAGCAGCAGTGATAAAACTCACAACAATCTGGTAGTAGGGACTAATACCATATTAAAAATAAATTGGACCTAACTCAACTCCCAAACCTAACTCAAGAAAAAGAATCGCCCAAACCTTGAAAGGAGTATTTTGGCCATTTTCTGAGTTAAATGTAAGGGAACTTAACACAAACCCTCACACGTAGGACTGGGGCACTGATGCATGAAGTTTGCAAGTATAGACATCTATAGATGGCCCTCAACATCAAGACTAGATGGACACGTATGCCATGTCATGGATGGCTTCATGTCATATCTCTAACAAAATATATCCTAAAAATTGCAAACATTAAGCTGCAACCAAAGGAACTAAATGGGTAACAATGAAAAGAAAAATCAATGGTACCAAAAGCACTAACAAATTATACACCAGAACAAAAAATTAAGATAAAAATGAAAATGTCATCATTTACTGTCCATCAGTAGAGCTCATCTCATACCTTCACAAGATCGGTTCACACATGGTTTCCACTCACCACCTTTGTAGGGAATCTTCCATATTGTTGATATCTGAAAGGAAATTTATGAGCTTGTCACTGAATGTGTCTATCTAGAACCAAAAAACAAACTAAACCAGCAAAGTATAAAGATTCGTAAAAGTACTGTGGAAGAAACCAACAAATTAGAATATAAAGATGGACGGTCAGAATCAAATATCCTCCAATAGCTAGAGAATGGTCATTATAAAAGAAAATAAAGAAACTATCTTCACAAGAACTAAAAGACATTCATAAAATACATAATTTTAGAACCGGGGCATCAAGAAAGAATTAAAAATTTTAAAAGAAAATTTTCTGACCAATATTACAAACAATCATTAAATTCAAATAAAACATGGGTTAACAATATTAAGCTCTGTCCTCTCCTAGCTTATTCGTCAATTGATATCTTCTCAAACCCAGGAAGTATGACCTTGAACATAGCAGACTGCCTTTCGCAAAATATTACCACCAAAAGTGAAATTCTGTCCAAATGAATGCATGAATTCATAAGCATGTCAACAGAGAAATCCCTTTTGTTTATTTCGGAAATGATTATTATCATCCAAAAGGAATCCCTTGAAAGTCGGGTGTCAAGATTAGTTTGCTTTTAAAAGGAATATGCTAGGTCAAATTGAAACATATGCAGCAAGACTAATACATACTCAGTGAACAAAACTCCTAAAACGATATAACCCCCACATCCTCACAGGTAGCTCAACAAGCAGCTTTGACAATTAGAACCAATTTCCTCTATTCAAAATCCGCAATCATGCAGTTCTAAAGGATTTGACCAATCGCTTACTCACATTACCCCATCCTCTGTATTCAGACCTGGCAAACAATCTGACCATTAAACGCATCACAGAGCACAAAAGCTCTTCCACAAGCAATTTAATCACATTCGAATGCAAGATGCACAACCAGCAACAAATCGAGACACAAAACGCAAAGGCTAAACCTACATTAAAAAAGACAACGAGTCGAAACTCGATTCCAATCAAAAAATAAAATAAACTAAAACGAACTCCGTCAGAATAACCTGACAAATCACAAATCACCAAAATCCGGCGAAAAATAAAATCCAGAGAGATTTGAAAATGAATCGAACCGCATCGACGGAGGAATTGTCGGAATCCATTTCGAGGTGAAGCTTAGCGTACAGCTGAGGGCTACGGTAGACAGAGCCAGGCGCGGGACGGTGCTTTATAACCGGAACGACGTCGAAGGAAGCGGTTCCCATGTAAAGCAGCATGCCAGAGATGTATATGAGAGGAGCGAAGAGGAAAACGCCTTGTCGTCGGAGCAGGACGGATAGAAACATCCAGCTGAGCCGCTGCGCTGCGGTCCGACCGCCCCCCCGGTTTGGAGAGAACCGCCCGGTCTTAGACCGCCCGTGGCGGAGCCTCGGCGACCGGAGCGGCGACGGCGGCGGCGACGGTGTCGAGTGCCCGCTGCTCGGTAGCCGATTGTACGGGTGCATTTGGGATCAACGTTTCCACATCACAACCCTCCTCTCTCTCTTTCTCTCCTAGCACCGCAGCCGCACGCAGCGCGATGTAACGTTCCGAGAAAACGACACCGTTTCTGGCTTGATTTCCTAATAGAATCAAGAAAGAAAGAGAGAGAGCACGTGGGTTGGGTTGCTTTGGCTATTGCCTAGCCTACCAGGTAAAACGCTTTGCAGTCTTTTCCTTTTTGTTTTATGGAGAGCCAAACCACGCCATGCACCTATTTCGGTTTTCTATTTTCTTTTTTTCTTTTTTTTCTTTTTTTTATTATTTCTTTTTTTGTGACTCATTGCAGGTGCGCGAAGAAAGGTATCACGCATATCACTGGATTCAACCCCTTCCAACGAATTCTTTCCCTTTCTCTCTCTGTCTCTGCTTTTCTCCTAATCCTAATAAACAACGCATCATCTTCCTCTTCAAATTTTTATACTTTCATTTTATCTTTTTCTATTTTTTTTTTTTTAATCTCTTCCAAACTCATCTACTCTCTTACTCATATTCTTTACAAGCGTGTGTCTTGTGTTCTGTTGAGATGTTTTCGTAGATGTCGTAATCCTGTTACTTACAACCACTTTTTTTATTTTCTTTTTCCCCTTTAATCAAATGCTCAAATTTATAAAAAACATCTATGATTTATGATAATTTATTTTAACAAATTGTTTTTCCTTTCCAATTTACGAAATTATTGAGAAAAAAGAAAACTATTCTATTGTTAGTGAGTGAAAACGGTGAAATAAAAAAGAAAAAAAAAATAACGATGGTTCGATAATCTTGAAAGTACTCAAGATATGATTGATTTTCGTTGATAAACAAGTTTGTAACCCTATCTAAGTAGAGAATTTTGCGCATCCTCTAATTATTCTACTTTTGACAAAAAAGTACTTAAGCATATGCATTTATTTGTGATTGATTCCGTAAGCATTTTTGTCTCAAACGTGTACACAAAAAAGAAACCAACAACATTTTTGGTTAGCGTGTCGAACCCAAAACATGTATAAATCATAAAGTCGCCCTAATTTTCATTAGTTTTAGATCATAGTTTCGTAAAAGTCATTAGCTTTCTTTACCTGCACGATGCACAAAATTCTTTTTTTATTTTTAATTTGGGTGTGGATTACTAAAATAGGTATTTAAATTATAATTCATATCTATATATATAGATGAGATATTCTTTTTCACGTCAACGAAGTCAAATTATTTCCGTTAAAATTATATGTGGATATAATTAACTTCAAATATATTATGTTAGCAATACAAAAGATAAAATCTTAACTAAATGTGTCATAAATTAGTCTTTTGGGATGAATGATATGTTTTTAAAAATTCTTTAGTTGGATTGAAAATAACACCACTTTCTGAAATATTTACCTCATTATTACGACTTTGATCCATTATTACATACAATTCAATAATCACATCATGAAAATTGTGACTCGTAATTTACGAAAAAGATAATAAAATGATAAATTTCTTCTTCTTTGTCAAATACGTTAAAATTTGGTTTGGATAAAATTTTACATCTTAAGTAGCAAAATATCATGTTACTTCTTTTTTAATAAAAAAAAACTTACTTACTCGATTGTTTTTTTAATTTTGGCCGGAAAGTTTTAAATCAGTCCCACTTAATTTTGTGTTTGAATGAAATTCCAAATTTAGTTTTTTTCAATTGAGTTTTCTTTTTTAGAAAAAAAAATTACAAATAGCATTAAGATCGATTAAAGTCTATGCCAAGTGTTAATTCCTAGTTCATTTTACAAAAAGACAAAAGTTAAAGAAGTCTGAGTATTTAAGAACTATCTATGGAAGGCTTTGGAAACCTAGTATGGGTAGGAAGATAACTTTCATCAAGTGGGATCTTAAGTGATTGAGTGTTGTTGATGTTGTTAGGTGAAGTTGTTCATCCTTTGTGTGATTCAAAGGAGGTGTTCATTCCTTGAGGATTTTAAGGGAGGTGTCTTTCATCCATTGTGACTTTAAGAGAGATATTTTCTAAATCCTAAACTTTCTTATCTATGATAGAGTTCATCTCATTTTTTTAGAGATTAACAACTGGACGTAGGATCTTTTAACTTGAATATAAATATCCTTGTGCAATTTTCTCTTTCCCTACTCTCTTTGTTTAACTATTGTTATTATAAAGGAAAGAAAATTAATTAAACTTTGAAATTCAAAGGGAAAAATTTTAAAAGTGTTAATTTTTAACAAACCAATTCACCCCTCTTGGATTTTGTTCACACACAAACATTCTGTCACGCAATTCTAACAATTTAGTTTTTATTTTATTTTATTTTAAGTCTGACATTACTTTGTTATTTGTCGTATACATATTATTGTATTTATTAAATAAATTTAAGTTTCATTTTTACAAAAAGAGTAAGTATTTAAAACTAATATATTATTAATCCATGCTTTTTATAAGATTAAATATAGTTAATTTAAATGGAATCCAATAATTTAAATGATTTAAAAATAATTTCAAAAATATTTAATAAAAACTTCATTATTAAATCAAATATCAGTATAACATTTATACCAATAATAATTTAGTGCCAATTAAAAGAGGGACAACACAGATCCATTTAAAAAAAATGGGACCAAATTAAAACAAAAATACATATATAAGGACTAAATTGAATACAAGACAATGACACTTAGAACTTATTGTGACATGTGACACTACCTCACCACGTGGCTTTTAGGGTCATGCATTGCATCTTTGGTGTTGCATTCTTGTCTTATGAGTCAGTTTTTCAATTTGTTGTTTTTCAAATTCAGTGTGTTGAATGTATCAATTTTTTTTTCTGTTGATTGGTTTTGATCCCTTATAACGTGTGCTTTTATTAATGAAATTTAGCTATTATTATCATTCTTGATTGCCTTAATTCTCTTTGATGAATCCAAAGAGGGAGAAAACTTAAGGAATTTAATTTAGAAAGTGAAAAGTAATTTAATATTGAGGGAGAAAATTAATGAACCAAATTCTAACATGACAAACCATACTAGTGATAAAGGGAGTATGTGCATTTGTGTGTGTTTCTTATCTTGTGTGTATATTTTTTGAATTATATTTCAAATTCACAAGTTTGGAAAATCTTTTCAGCAAAATGGATGTTACTTCATCAATCAATGGATTTTAGCTTCATTAAATCAATTCAATGGTGCATAAAGATTTGATGAAGATATTACATAGTGACTTGATGGGGATATGAAGAGTTGATAAAGATTGATGAAGACTTGAAGATATGTGTGTGCTAAATCTAGGTATGACAAAAAGATCTTTAAGCTTGAAGATTTGAGCTTAACGTGAAGACAATTTGACATATAATAGGTGTCTTGCGTCTAGTTGCAGTCTTTTAGTTTGTTAAATGGGATTTTAACAGATTAATTGGCTAGTTGCTATAGTTATGTTATTAACATATTCAATCAGCTTAATTAACTTTCAAACAAATGATTTCACTTAAGTTAAGTGAAATGAACAAATTGAACAGATAAATCAACTTGTTGAATATGCTAACAGATAAACTATAAAATCTGGTTTTTCAAAGAAAGTTGAAATAGAGTTTGGCCTTTTTTAGCGCAAAATCAGTGTGAACTTTTAGAAAATTCTCTCTCTTTGGACTATACATATCTGCAATTGTTCATGTATTGATCTTTGAATTCTTGGAGCACTTTTCCTCAGTGTAGAGACTTGGAGAAAGAGGTTTGGTTGGCTAGGGATAGCTATCACAAGGGTTTGATCTTTCTTAAGTTTTTTGGTGTTGCCTGGTGGGATTACAAATCTACACGTGGGAGTCTTGTGTTGCTATGTTGAGATTTTTGTGGGATTCAAAAGACTTAGTTGTTTTGTATTTTCAAAAATGTAATCTTTGTGGATTGTGTAAATCTTTTGAAATAGTGCAAAGTCATGCTCAAGTTGCCTTGATTAACTGAATGTAGTTCCATTTTGAGTGAACCAGTATAAAAATCTATATACACGTATTTGATCTTTCTCTCTTTGATTGTTATTTGATAGAAAGTTTCAAGAAATCTACTTTTAGTAATCTTTGTATGGTATTTATGTGATTTGATATAATTTGAAGTTGTAACTCTGTTTGTATTACTGATTAGAATCAATATTGATGAGTTGCTAAAACTATTTATGTGTTTATCATCAATTTTGTTTTTCTATATAATTTCCCAATATTTCAATCGATTGTTTCTATGTTTTAATATGTGGACAAATATTTATCTGTTTGGTTGACTCTGTTTAATGAAATAAACCTATTAACTCTATTTTTAATCGATTGAAAATGCATGTTCCACATTAAAAATGCTTGTTTCATAAATAATTGTATACTGAGTTCTTGGTCATTTTGATTCAATCAAAAGTGTTTTTACAAGTTTAAAAGGAACTAAAGTCTTCGAAAAGGCCAACTCAACCCCCACCCCCTTTCTTGGCTAATTACTTCAAAATTGGAGAAGTCCAAAGGTACGTGCTCCTTAATATATTTTGGTAAATTCCCATTTTCTTTTGGACTCAATGTTTTAGATACATTATTTACCACTCCTAGATATTTGATTTCGGAGTCATAGGTCATATTACACCCTTGTCCAAATATTTTTCCACATTGTCCATGTCCTAGCAACAAAATATTTCCACAGCAAACAACACCCTTATAAGAACAGTACGACAAGGAGAGGTCTAAATAAACTCATCCGTAACATTAAAAAATGTTCTACACATCCTTAAGTTGTCCACCAACCTAATTTTTATACAAAAACTTACAAAAGATCTCTCGTGTAATGTTGTTTTTTTATAGCAATGGTTATATATTACAGGACAAGAACTTGGAGAGGATGATTGGACATATTAGAGAAATGAATGGCTTGTACTACATAGAAGATCCTAATATGCTAATCAAAAGCCACTCTGTTATATTTGAATCTACCATGGCCAACAAAGAAAAAAATCCAACTTCACCATTTTCGAAGGGACATTTCGTTCCAAGCTGTGAAAGTAATATTTCCTTCCTTGTTTAAGAACTTAGATGTGGGGAGTCTACAATATGAGGTTTGTGAGTTTGCTAAAAATAAGCATGTACTTTTTCTTGTTAGTAATAAAATGAGTCATTTTCCTTTTTCTCTTATTCATACTACATGGGCCTCTACTAATGTTTCTAATATCTCTAGTGCAAAATGGTTTTTAACCTTAATAGATAATTGTACCAAGGTGACTTGGGTTTTGTTATTGAAACAAAAATCTAAAGTTAGTTCTATATTTATTATGTTTGCCTTAATGGTTAAAAACCAATTTGGAGTCATCATAAAAAGGATTGGGTTTAGCAATGCTAAGAACTACTTTACTTTTTTGCTTAACTCTTTTTTGCCAAAAGAAGGGATTATCATGAGTGTTCATGTGTCAACACACCCCAACAAAATATGATTATTGAAAGAAAAAATGGGCACTTATTAAACCAATGCTTTCATCCTCTATTAAGAAAACTTTATGTGTCAAGGGGTATCACATTTAATGAACAAGATAGTTACTTCAAGGAATTTCATCTTCATGGGGAGCATGTAGGAATGGAATATGAGACTTTAATTTCTCTAAATATGACATTTCAACTTGAAATTGGGATAACTAGTGTTGTAAGACCTATTATACCTTAAATTAGTATTGGTATACCTGTTGAACTTAAAGTTGGGAGCACCGCTACACCTAAAATTGGAAGTGTTGTCGTTGAACCTGAACCGGAAAGAAAACCATATTAAATAATAGGTCTGGCACCTCAACCTGAGACTAATAGTGGGAAATTTGAAAAAAAAAATAGGTATATTGAAGGAGATAAAAAAGATCATTCCGGATTTAGTACATCTCCGAGAATCTGATCCACTACCACCATCACTACACGAGGTAACATTTTTTAATCCTATAAATAATGCTAATGACTACGTTGCTAAAATTTCAGAAGTACAAGAGGACCAAAACCTTAACCTTGACCTATCCATAACTCCTTTAAAAACGTTCCTCTTATCCATAAAAAATTTCTCACAAACCTAAACACTACACCCAACCCTTCCTTTGTATTTGAAGAATTATCTAAGAGACAACAAAAATGGAAGTGTTAAACAAGAACAAGACCTGGAAACTTACCATTTTACTAGTTGGAAAGAAACTAGTGGGGTGTAGATGGGACCATTGAACGTTACAAAGCAAGATCAGTGGCCAAAGGATTCATTCAAACCTATGGTGTAAACTACTTGGAAACATTTGCCCAAGTTGCTAAGATGTATACGGTCAAAGTAATATTTTCATTTGTAGCAAACCATAATTAGGACCAACAACAGTTTGATATGAAGAATGCATTTCTTCATAAATATCTTGAAGAAAAAAATACACATGCAATTACCCCTCAATTATGATGAAAAGGTTGCTATTGGAATTGTTTGCAAGCTAAAAAGGCTCTATGAACTAAAACAATCCCTGATAGTATGGTTTGGAAGATTCACTAGAGTTGTGACAAGTTTGGCCTATAAACAAAGTCAAAGTGATCACACTCTATTTATCAAACATTTAGTTTCAGGGGGAGTAACAATATTACTAGTGTATGTAAATGATATTATGTAACTAATGACGATAAAAGGGAGCAACAAGAGTTAACTCAATGCCTTGGCACAAAATTTGAGATTAAGACACCATGGAGACTTAAATATTTGGTTAAATTACTCTTTTGATCCTTCTATTTGTCAAATAATATCAATTTGGTCCTCAAGTTTTTCGTTGTTTCAATTTGGTCCTCATTTTCTTGAAAATGATTCAATTTGGTCTTTGCCGTTAATTTTGACCAGACTGTGTTAAAGTCAATGCCACATGTCAATTTATGGTTTTTTTGATTTTTTTTTGAATTTTTTTTTATTTTTTACACGTGCCACTTCACAATTGTGCCACATGTCAAAATGACTTAATTTGGACCCTATATTTGTTTTTAGTTTCAATTTAGTCTCAATATTATATATTGAAACTAAAAACAAATATAGGGACCAAATTCAGTCATTTTGACACGTGACACAATTGTGAAGTGACACGTGTAAAAAATTAAAAAAAACTTAAAACTTTTTTTAAAAAAAATTAAACATTCAAAAAAACCAAAAATTGACACGTGGCGTTAACTATAACATCTCTACCAAATATTACTTATTTAAAATCAAGAAAATAAGAAAAAATACCAAATGTCAAATCTTTTACTATTTCCAATGCGGAAAATTTAAAGTATCATTGAACGCGTCAAAACTACTCAATAAAAGTAATTAATATCTTTACAATTTTCCAAAATCCAAATAAAATAGCAACGACATAATAAATTCCTAGCTTCAACCCAAGATAGCCCCTCTCTCCGTCTCAGGCATTAGCAGCATCACCTGCATCATCAATTGCTCCTGTGTAAAGAATTACACGATCATCGCCAAACACAAACAAAAAGGGTGAGCTCAGTAATAAAAGAAACCACATCAAATAAACAATATAATTATAGCCAATTATATTATTAAAATTAGACCTTGGCCAAGTCCTTAATATCCTTCAGGCTTTTCAGCCCTCAATTCAAATAACCAAGTTAGTCATGGACTTAGGATTTATGATGCTCACACGAACCTGCCCGCTCGTGGTTCTGCCTCTACGAACCTTCTCGCTCGTAGTCCTACTCTACGGACCTACCCGCCCATAGTCCAACACATGTGATCCACCAGCTACGTACCTCTCCGCGCGCAACATCTTTCAAATGTGAGCACGGAACATACAAACATACCTCGCTCGTATCCCCACATGAGAGTAATTGAGTATGAACCTCCCCGTTCATACCATCACATGTTAACCACCATCCATGAACCTACCCACTCATGGCATAGCATCCCCTGATCCATATTTGAATCAATGCGCACAAACAACGCACACAAATTGCACTAAACTCACTTGAGCTAGAAGCCTTAGCTTAAACGACCAAGCCTGTCTCGCTTAGGTTAAGCTTTCTCGCTTGAGTGAGCGTGCCACCATGGCTTGAATACAAAGCCTCGCTTAGGCGAGCTCATCTCGCTTGGACGAGATCTCCCTTCGCCTAACACAAACATCTCTCGCCTAGGCGGCGAGTCACCAGGAACACACTCTTCAGATCATGATTTCTCGCTTAGGCGAGTACCTCTCGCCCATGCGAGGTGCTATGTCGCCCAATCCATGGGCTACTCGCCTGAGCGAGACCCTCGAGCACAACCTGAACACTTCACGATTTCTTGCTTAGGCGAGATGCCCTCGCCTGAGCGAGATGCTCGAGCAACACCAGGTTTTGAGTTTCTGCTATTTTCGCTTAGGCGTGCCTTGCTCACCTGAGTGAGAACAACAGACATTCTCCTTTTTTCATGCACACAGACACCAATTCCAGTTTCCAAATTCTTCATTCCAACATTACCAATAATCTATTTTGACAAGCCATTCACAAGAACAGGTTATGCAACCCAAATAAACCCCCAAAACGTGAGATTAAGCCATACCAATTCATGCATTGCAGAAAACCTTATCATATTCATACACAAACTTAGGTGTTTACTCAAATAACATCTCACACAATCAAGGCTCAATCCAAACACATAGTGCAGGAAAATTTTATGACAAAGGTACAATTGTTCATTGCATAATACAGAATACACAAAAATATTACAAACATGCATATAGATACAAAAAGAGCTCCCCTAACCTAGAATTCCTTGCTCCAACTGGGTTTTCTAACCTTAGCTTTGTAATACCCCAAGAACCATCCTTTGCTCTTCCAAAAATTCAGCTCTCCTGATTCTCTTTGACTCTCTTTTCACTCCAAATTCGTGCTCCCTTTTCACTCTACGTTTCAGACTTCAAAAACCCTCCTAATTGCCTAAGTTTCCCCTTTTATATGGTTCCTAATTGTAGTAAATGGCAAAAAAAAACGAAAAATGGCCTTTTTAATGTCTATAATTACCTTTCATAGACCATTATGGGATGTTTTCCCCAACTCCCTTGGCTGCCCATTGCCTCTAGGGTTTTCCCACCCTTTCACATTCAAGTCACAATGATATTAGCAAAAATAAAGAAATCAATTTCGTTCTCAGTAAGGTTTGAACACACAACCATGGAATCACAAGGTCAACACACAACTAATTCAACCAATCATGTTTCGTGATAATTCTTATAATTCTATATTTATGTTATCACTCAGCATAATCATGCATATTATTAGAATTAATAATAAATCAAATAACACATAAATGGCATACATAGGACTCGAACCCAAGTCATTTCACACAATCAAAGTACTCTCAACCACTTGATGAAGGATTATGTTGTTTTCTTTTAGAGTTATGAATATGGTGAAGTTGATTAAGAAAGCTTTTTGAAATCCCTACTGGACATTAAGATAGCAAGCTATCTAGATGTGAAGGTTCCTTTCAAAAAGCTCAAGAGAAGAAGATGATGGATTGATTCAAAACAAAAAGGAAATGGAAAGCACATAAACCATAGAAAACCAAGAACAATTAAAGGAAGAAGAAAACATAAAATGGAAAGGAAAGAAATGGT
>Ga0209589_1000642_pt1 | contig 50897 bp, 25 predicted proteins | sample CowpeawhiteBW_FD_187525 | JGI IMG/M metagenome (GOLD analysis project Ga0209589, IMG submission 187525) | Root nodule microbial communities of legume samples collected from California USA - Cow pea white BW (SPAdes) (version 2) | ecosystem: Host-associated > Plants > Roots > Nodule | place: USA...
TTTCATCAATATACCTATTTAAAAAAAATAATACTAAAAAATGATTTATCATAATCTAATAAAAAATTGAGAGACATAAATACCAAAAGAAAATTCGATGATAATCAAATCACACTTAAAATTCAATTATAAAAAACACACAGTACAATCATTTTTTCTTCTATGTTGATAAAATAAAAAATTAATATAAAAGAGGCTCATTAAATAAATTATTAAACAAATATTTCACTATCAAGTGAGACAAAAGAGAATTACCTTCTTCTTTATTTCTTCGAATGGAAGAGAACAGTTGAGAGATGAAAGCAAAAATAATTGATCTTTTTCTCTTTCGAAAGAAAAGAAAATAGGTAAGAATGGAAGATGAAAACAATTTGTAAGAAATTCAAGACATAGACATATAAAAGAGGCTCATTAAATAAATTATTGAATTAATATTTCACTATCAAGTGAAATGAAAGAATTACCTTCTTCTTTTCTTCCTCGAGGATGGTATATTTTGGTATAGTTAAGACCAAGTTTGTTGATGATTTTCTTAGCCTCATAAAAAAAAAGAGGCAACTTTGCTTCATTAAATGCATCTTTTAACAAATCTAGGATCATAGTCATTACCTTGTCACTTAATCCACACAAAACCTTGATATGATATAATTTGATTACAAATTCTAATTTTGTGTACTTGCTCCCATCACACAATGTTTGATTTCCATCATTGAGAAACTCATTGAACTCATTATGATCCTTCCTTGGCCTTTCATTCAAAACATCCTCTACACCCAATGGTTGTGTTATGCCTAGATTAGTACCTTCTTGCCTATAGTGCCCAAATGCTTCATTAATCATTGTTTCCATTGGATTTTCAAAACGAAATGCCTTTCGTATATCATCTTCATTACTAGAAATATCTTCTATTTGTTTCTCACCATGAAGATTCCATATAACATAATTTATGGGAAATGCTTTTAAAATCAAGTGCTCCTCAACTACACCTCTAGTTTGCCATTTCATAAACCCACATTTGGGACATGGGCATTTAATTTTATCTCCAATAGCCCCATTCTCAAAAGCAAAATCTAGGAATTCTTTTAAACCAATTGAATATTCAATTGTATTTTGAGGCTTAGCAATCCAAGATTTATCCATTGAAATAGATACCTAAACAAAATGGCAATGAGTATTTTATAAAATAACACTTATAAGATATAATATATAAAAATATAATTTTGGCACAAGCAAGCTTGAAGCAAAGAATTGATAAAGTCATGTGCATGAAGATCATAGGTGTTTGATGAAGATTGATGAAGATCCTCTTGAAGATTAGGTTTTAGTGTGTTAAATATGAAAATAACATGTTAAATGTAATGTTTTAGTGTTATATCATGTTGGTAGGCTATAAGACATAGGTTAGATGTCTTGTGTGCCTTAGTGTGTATCTTTTAGTTTGTTAAAATGAGTTTTAACAGGTTAAAAGGCTTGTTGTTTATATTTTTTAGTATGAATGCATTCAGTCAGTTGAATTATTTTTCAATCGAATGATTTCACTTAAGTCAAGTGAAATCAGCTGATTGTATGAAAAATTCAATCGACTGTTTTCACTTAAACCAGACTATATAAGATGTGTTTTCACAAGCAGAGGTGTGTATATGAGTTTTTGTGCACGAAACTTTGTCATTATTCTCTGGAAAGCTCTCTCTTTGCAATACACAACTACAATTCGTGTTTTGAAGATCTTGGTTGATCTTGGAGGCGTTTGGGCTTGTGAGTAGCTTGAAGAACACATGTATGGTTGGCTAGGGACAACCACCATCAAGTTTGGATGTTCTTGTGCCTCTGGTTAGTTTGTCTGATGTGATTTCAGGTCTGTAACTGTGATTCTTGCAGGGTGTGTCTAGATTTTTGTGAGTCAAAAATCTTGTGAGTTTCTTTGTTCAAAAGTGTAATCTTGGTGTGTGATTTGTAAAAATTTTGAATATAGTGGAAACCAAGCTTAGGTTGTCCTAGTAAACTGGATGTAGTTTTGTGATTGAGTGAACCAGTATAAAAACAACTGTGCAATTCTCTCTCCCTCATCTCACTCACTTTGAATCTCTTTAAAAACTCAAGAAAACCAAGCAATTCATTATTTGGTGTGATTTAATTCGTTCTTGTGTAATATGAGACTTTATACTTGTTATAAATATTGATTGGAACAAGTCTTGTATGTAAGAGATTGTTGTTTGAGTTGAATTTGCGAATTCTGCATAAATCTCTAGTATTTTAGCCGACTGATTTATCTTTTTAATCGACTATTTTATAGCTCAAAGAACAAATTAGTCTGCTATTTTATATTTTATTTGACTGAAAGTGTATTGGTTTGCTGTATTTACATCCAAACTTTCCAATCTATTTGATTCAATTGAAAAGAGGTTTAAGCTTTCAAAAAAAGTTTTATAAAGCCAATTCAACCCCCTCCCCCCTTCTTAGCTAAAATCACCATTTCAAAACTAACATATAAGAAATATGGTTCACCAATAACTAAATATGTAACATTTTCATTCATTAATATATATCATACCAAGGAGGGAAATAACATAAATAACAAAGATGTGATTTCTAGTCATTTCATAGAAAAATCAAGATGCGTGAATTTAAATCATTCATTTTTCTCTTTTTTTCCTACATAGGCCATTCAAATTTTAATAATACATATATCCTAAAACTGTCAAAAACCTATATTTTAAATTTTTCTGCAAAATAGAGACACGAATGCTAGTTGATCTTCTATGTAGGCCACAAAAATTTTAATAATGCTAGTTTTAATAATATAGATCACACAGACATGACAAATGAAACAAATAATAAAGCAAATGAATAAAAAGACAAAGAATAGAACCAAGATGCTAATTGATATTAGGTGATGAGTCCATTGATGGTTGCAAGTAAAAACATAAAGAGAACTTGTTGATATATTAGTTTACATGGTGATGTTGGTGATTAATAGATGAGAAGGAAACATTGAAGTTGTTGGACAAAGTGAACAACAGTAGAAGCAACAACAACAACAAGAAGAAGAGGAAAGTTGGGAAGTGCAACAACGAATCCCATTTTGTGGATGCACAACCTGAAGAAGAGTAGAAAGAGGAGAACAGTAAGATTTCATCTAGCACTTTCATACAATTTAACAAAAAAAGTGATTTTTTTTGTTTCGAAAAAACCAAAATCGTTATTAAATTGATTCTATTTATATTTTAAATCCAAATTAACTTGAATAGTATGCACCATGCTCACATGCCACACTATAAAATTTAGTCTACCCAATTGTTACACACAATCCCTTGGATCCTATGGTCCTAAGTGAGGAACTCCTATTTTTATATATTTTTCCTTTTATTATCTTAAGATATTTGGCCTTTAGGGTTACTATGTGTTAAATATATTAGTTTGTCAGGTATTAATTTTTAGTTTTTTTACCTTTTTTTCTAAATTATTATGGAAAACAAATAAAACATACTAATAATTAAGCAATGAATTAAAATAATCTATTTGTTACATGTGAATTAAGATTTAGACTAAAAAATATTAATTGTTGAATGCAATAAGAACTTTTCTTACACTATCTTTATAACAAAATTCATAATACAAGAATTCAAACTTTAGAAAGTTGACTTAAACTTTTCAGATGAAGGATGCTTGAGGAGCCATTCGATGATTTGTGTAAGACCCAGGAAAATTAAATAGTTAATTAAATAATTATCTAATAAATGCGGGTAATGGAAGCCTTTAAGGCATTTAATGCAGAGGGATATGATGTAGAAAAGTACTAGCTCAAGTGGTTAAGAGTACTTTAATTATGTGAGAGGACTTGGGTTTGAGTCCTATGTATGTCATATGTGTGTTATTTGATTGATTATTAATTTTAATAAATTGCATGGTTATGTTGGGTACTAACATAATTATATAATTAGAGGATTTAACACAAACATGCCTTGGTTGAATTGGTTGTGTCCTAACTTTGGAAATTCAAGGATGTGTGTTTAAATCTCATTCATAACGAAATTGCTCTCTTTATTTTTGCTAATGAAATGGTGGTCTGAATGTGAAAGAGTGGGAAGACTCTAGAGGCAATGGGCAGCCAAGAGAGATGGGAAAACAACCCATAATGGGCCTTAAAATGCATTTAGAGACACTTAAAAGAATAAGAATTTCATTTTTAGAGGGAATCAAGAGAGCTGGAATTAGAGGGCACCAAGAGAAGTTAATTTTGGGCAAGAAGAACCATCATCCTTTCTTGTTTAAATCCTAGGAAACCAGGTTAGGGGAGCTCTTCTTGGTAGCTATATACATAATCTGTAATTTTTTTGTGTTTGCTGTAGTGTGCAATGAATAATGGTATCTTTGCTATAAAAATTTGAGTGCTCTATATGTTGTTATGGAGTTGTGATTGTGATTGTGGTATTTGAGCAAACCCTTAAGTTTCTATATGAATATGCTAATGGTTTCTGCAATGCGCGAATTGGTAAGGTGTAATCTCATGTTTTGGGGGTTTATTTGTGTACATGACCTGTGCTCGTGAATGGTTGTTAAAATTAGACTCTTGGTATGTTGTAATGAAGATTTAGGGACTTAAAATTGGGGTATGTGTGTGTGAACAGATGGGAGGTTCTGCCATTCTCGCTCAGGCGAGCAAGGTCGCTCAAGCGAAAATAGCAGTAACACGAAACCGGATATTGGTCAAGCAACTCGCTCAGGCGAGTAGCCCAGGAATTGGGCGACAAAACACCTCGCTCAGGCGAGAGGTACTCGCCTAAGCCAGAAAGCGTGATGGATTACTTGTGGTTGCAGGACTCGCCGCCTAGGCGAGAGAATTTTGGGGTTTAGGCGAAGTGTGCTCTCGCCTAAGCGAGTAAGGTCTCGCCTAAGCGAGTTATCGTATCTTGTTACTGTCACAGGCTCGCCCAGGCGAGAGAGCCTAGCTTAAGCGAGTCAGGCCTGATCGCTTAAGCTATAGCTTCTTGCCTAAGCAAGATTTGTGGTTTGTGTGTGTTGTTTGGATGCAATTGAGGCGAAACTTGGATCAGGGGATGCTGTGCCATGAGCGGGTAGGTTCATGGATGGAGGTAACACGTGATGATATGAGCGGGGAGATTCATATTCAGTTACTCTCGTGTGAGGATACGGGCGAGGTAGGTTCGTATGGTTCGGCTCACACTTGAGAGATGCTGCGTGCGGGGAGGTACGTAGCTGGTGGATCACGTGTGTTGGACTACGGACGGGCAGATCCGTAGAGTAGGACTACGAGCGGAGAGGTTCACAGAAGCAGGACCACGAACGGGCAGGTTCGTGCGAGCATCATAAACCCTGAGTCCAAGGCTAACAATGTTAAGTGAATTGAAGGTTGTAAAACCTTAAGAAGTTAGGGACTTGGCCAAGAATTAATTGGAATAGAATAAATGGGTGTGCTATTGTTATTTATGTGTTATTATATGTTATTTAATCTTTTATAAGCTCACCCTTTCTGTTTGTGTATGGTGATGATCGTGTAGTTCGTTACACGAGAGTAGATGGTGTTTTAGGTGATGCCGAGAACGCTCAGGCGACGGAGTGAGAGCTAGCTGGGATTAAGCTAGGATTTTGTTTATGTTATAACTTATGTTTTGATTTGTTTTGGAAATTGTAAGGTTTTAAATGCTACGATTTTAATAAATGTGGCGCGATGTTTAAACAATCTAATTTTCCCGCGTTTTGGGATTAATAATATCATGATGTTTTTCTTTCTTTTCTTTATGTATTTAATTAAATTAATAATATTTCTTAGGGATGTTACAATTTGCAATAAGTTGTTTAAAGATTAGATGGGTTAGTTCCTTTTATTGTTATGTGCCATCATCCTATGCTATTTCAACTTTTTTCTACTCTTTTCACATTGAATTAGGAATCAAATGTCAAACGCACCAATTAATTATCTTCTTCCTCTCACTCCAAGTCTTTTTATCCTTAATATTATTAACTCCTCATAAATGAAAAAAAACACAACTTAATTTATAGCATAAAAAGATTCAAGATCAAGAAAATATGGAAAATAAAAGTACTGAATTGGATTATAACAAGATGTTATTACCTGCAAACATATTCTAAAATATTGAGCATTTAAGCATAAAAGTGAATTAAATTAAAAGCAATATGATGCATGGTGGTGAAGCTTTGAAAAATAGTATATTTGAAAGACTTAACAAACTTTTTGGTAAAAGAAGAAGAAAACAATTTTCTATGAGGTTGAACAGGTAATGTACTTTAAGTTTTTTGTGATCGAGCCATATTTGGTAACTTGCTCATGTTTTTTATGTTGTTTCTTAGCACATGACAATTTTTTTATTTTAGTCCTTGGACTCCAACAAAGTATAACCCACTATACTCTATAATAATTAAACTCATCCTCTCTTTAGTAAGGTTCTTAAAATAAATAATAAGCAGAGATAAAAACTAATAAACAATTCAAATATTTTGTAAGTTTTATATGAAGTCAAAACATATAAAACATCCTTTATAATATTACTTGATATAATTAATTGATTTTCCTCTAATGGACACTCGTATTTTGATAAGTGTCTGCATAACATACTAATTGCATAATATATTAGACACTTATTTTAGGTTAAAATGTCATTTTCCAAAGAAATATGCCTTTTTCTATAAAAACATCATGCTCCCAACTTTTTGGAATGATAAATGAGGAATCTAAATGAAATGCCACTCTTTTGCAGAAAAACAATAGAAAAAGGTATCAATTGGCTAAGCCATGCCAATCTAACTCAACCACAACAGTTGAAAACACAGAACACAGTTAGAAGTCCTTCTGCTATGCCAAAAGAACGTTGTTAAGCCATATACTTGAAAGTTGATCAGTGATGAGGAGAAATCAATGAATTCAATGACAAAGGTATCTCAACACTGATCTAGACTTTGGGCTAAGCACAAATAAAAGGGAGGTCCATAACATGAAGATTGTGTGGCTGAGCTTGGGAAAATTGGCTGAGCACCGCCCATACCAAGCTATAAAACAATTACCCATCCCTTTACTAGAGGAAGCAGATATGTAGAGAATAGGCCTTTCTTCTATTCTTTCTTCCTAAAATTTCAATAGATCAATTGTATAAGGGAAAAGAGGAATGAATTGTTGTAATGGGAGAAGATCAATGCTCACCATGAGTGGCTAAAACCTTAAAGAGGAAAGGTTACATTGTAATTGAGTTCCCTTTCTTTTATGATGAATTTCCTTTCTGATTTATCTCTTACTCTTTAAGATTATTGGTTGCAAGTTGTTTAGGTAAATTGTGATATTTTTAACTGTTTAAACTAAGTTGGGAAACTAGTTTGAATTGTGGTCCTTTTTACAACAAGTGTACTATTGTATTGTAGTAGAAAGTCGTCTCAACAAGAACTTGCAAAGGTTTATCAATAATTAGATCATAACCATTACACACCGAGAATTTGAGTTTTAATTAGAGATTATGAAAGTTAAATAGTGGATTAGAGGACAAGGTTGATTGCTTTTGCCTTCCATTTTAATTCAGATTATAATTTCCATTCTTTTATCTGACATTTCTTCAACATCATTTCTCTAGAAGCACTCTTCTTAGGTAGATGCAGATGCATCCCTGCTATCTAGAACCTAAGGAGTTTAAACCCAAGGTGATCTCTCAACTCTTGGAAGAATAAACCCCTACATTATTGCTTGAGCCTTTCCTTGCCCAGCATCCCCAGTGGATACTTGGTTTTAGAACCAATACAGGTATGGCCAGCTTATAGGACCACAATACAAACTAGTTTCCCAACTTAGTTTAAACTAGTTAAAAGTATCAAAATTTATCTAAACAACTTGTTGTTGACATGTGAAGCATGTATCGTGTGTTTCATGAAGATTTGATGAAGTTTTGTTGAACTAACTTGAAGCCATTGCTTTGGAATCATGCTACATTGATGAAGTTATGGAGATTTGATGTTATTCATGTTGAACAAGCCTTGAACGCGTGCCCTCCACATGGATCAATCATCAGGAAAGAATGTTTGATGTTTGTAATTCACATTGTAGACCTTGTAGCATTAGTTTGATGTATTTGGTCTTTATTGTGTTTTTTAATCTATTGAAATATTTTTCAACATGTTAAAATGTGTCTTTCTGTTGAATGGATTTTCAAAAAATTAAAAGGTTAGATGTAATAGTCTTAAACTGTGACTTATTCAATCAGTTGATTTATTTTTTAATTGACTGATTTCACTTAAGTTAAGTGAAATCAACTAATTGATTTAAAAATAACTTGTTGAATCTCGTAACAGTATGACTATAAGTGCTGTGATTTTTGAAAGAGAGGTAGCAAGACCATTTTTTAGCGCGAAACTGTTCTAGAAACCTGGGAATTCTCTCTTTCGTGATCATACTGATTACAGCTGGTGAAGATTGATCTTGGGTCAATTCTTGGAGCTTTTTGCTTGTGTTTGAAGGTTGGAGAAGGTGTTTGTGGTAGGCAGGGTTGTGCTACCACTAAGGTTTGATCTTTCTCAAGCTTTGTGTGTGTGCTTGGTGGTTTTCTAGGTCTGCAAGAGGTGTCTTGCTGTGCTGTTGTAATTATTGTGTGATTCAAGAGTCTTTTGTGTGTGTTTTTGCTTATTTTGAAAGTGTAAGAGTGTAAAATTTGTAAATCTTTTGAAATAGTGCAAAGTCAGGTTCAGGTTGCCTTGACAAACTAGATGTAGCTTAGGTTTGAGTGAACTAGTATAAAAATCTTGTGCATCAATATTTTCTCCAACCCCTCTCTCTTGCATTATCATTCAAAGTTTAAATAATTTGGATTTAAACCATCATTTTTATATGCTTGAGTGTTTTGGTGGCATTTGTAGCATTGAACATGTTTGTATAACTAATTGGAACCTGTCTTGATTGATCTTTTACATTGTTCTTGCTTTAAATCACAAATCTGCATTTCTGTATTTTTCCTAGTATTTCAGTCAACTATTTTTCTAATTCACTCGATTGATTATACCAGTACAACATATGTCTAGTAAAACCGATCGACTAACTCTGTTTCTGATCGGTTGAAAGTATATTGTCCAGAGGTGTTTGCATCCAAACTTGGTGATCAAAATTGATTCAATTTAAAATAGTTTTAAACCTTCAAAGACATCCTATTTTTTTATCTAGCCAATTCAAGCCCCCCTTCTTGGCATTTCAACCATTTCAAAACTTACACTTGCAGACAATAATCTTAAAGAGTAAGCGGTAAATTAGAAAGGAAAACCATCATAAAAGAAAAGGAATTCAATTACAAAGCAACTTTGCCTCTTTAAGGTTTTATCCACTCATGGTGAGCATTGATCTTCTCCCATTACAACAATTCATTCCTTGTTTCCCCTATACAATTGATCTATTGAAATTTTGGGAAGAAAAAGTAGAAGAGGGGCCTATTCTCTACAGATCTACTTCCTCCAACAAGGAGAGGAGTTACTATTTTATAGCCTGGTATGGGCGATGCTTAGCTAGTTTTCCCAAGCTCAGCCACACAATCTTCATGTCCAAAACCTCCCATTTATTTGTGCTTAGCCCCAAGTTTGGATCAGTGTTGAGATACCTTTGTCATTGAATTCATTGATTTCTCCTCATCACTAGTCAACTTTAAGTTCGTGACTTAGCAATGTTCTTTTAGCTCAGTAGAAAGACTTTTGACTGTGTTTTGTGTTTTCAATTGTTGTGGTTGATCTAGATTGGTGTGGCTCAGCCAATTGATACCTTTTTTTCTATTATTTTCCTACAACATAGTGGCATTTTATTTAGATTCCTTATTTATCATTCCAAAAAGTTGGGAGCATGATGTTTTTACAGAAGAAGGCATGTTTCTTTGGAAAATGACTTTTTAACCTAAGATAAGTGTCTAATTTGTTATGCAATTAGGATGTTATGCAGACACTTATCACATTTTCTTGTGCTAGATATATTAGGCTCTGCATCAGATTTGTATTTCCTATATTTCACTCCTTTCACATCCTAATAATACATACGTCATTCTTTTGGGTTGTCCATTATATTTATCGGATCTTAGAATAATGACAACAAAACCAAGATCAAAAGCAACCCCTTGAACCTGCTTAATTAAATCTTCACGTGTGAGGAAAATCTCTTCGTTTATAAAGTTAGATGTATAATCTCCTTCGCATATATCATTAATGAAAGAAGAACAATTTGACATCAAACTCAAATTTACTTGAAAATCCGAAAAAATCAAAAGAAAAACTTCCATAATTATAATCGCCTACAATAATACAATAGTATGACATAACATAATCATACAATACTTAAAACAATTAATTAACAAAAAACACAAAAATATCAAATCTAAAAAAAAATATTTATGTAAAAAAAATTACAAAAATAATTAATAACTCAATATTTTGAATACAAAGAATTTCATATTCGAAATGTAAAAAAAATGATAAATAAAAAGTACACCCTCAGCAATAAATTTAAAAACAAATATAAAAACTAAAATAAAAAATTACAAAATTTATTAATATGTTAAAAAAATTATAAAAATAAGGTATAATTAGTCGTAATTATACCTAGTTTCGTCCCAATGTGTCTAAATGGTACCCACTTTTAACTTTGCATCTACTTAGTACCCAAATTAGTTAATTTGCATTAATGTGGCCCCTTTTCGTTTACTCCGTTAAATAAGATAACGTCTGACTGTGTTGACCAGTTAAGTGAGAAAAAATGTTATGACGTGGCACGAGAGTAGTGTGTGGTGTGGAACAGTGCAGCGTAAGAGGAAATTGAAAAGAAAAAAAAGGCACGAATTGGGAATAATTTGTGCGATAGAATAGGGGTTTTCTGGAGTTAGGGTTTATGAAATTTGGGCCATTTCATGCGTTGTGGACAAAATTGAAGGTATAATTGACATCAAATTGGTAGCTATTTGGGATTGTAGGTGCACAAACCATTTGTTTTTTGTCGTTGATTGCATTATTTGTTGTTGGGATGGTGGGGTTTAGGGTTAGTGATTGAATGTTATGCGTGGTTTAATTTAATGGTGTTTTGGGTATTCTGAAGGAGATGGGTTATGCCAATGTGAAGGAGATGTGGTATTCCACCCACTGACCCAAATACAGAACCAGGAGAAGAAACGTTGTGGTTATGTGACCCACACGAATAAGACGACCACGAATGAATAAACCATGCGACATTTTTCACTTCACTTGCCACCTTACCCCTGCAACAAATCAGCTTCCCGACGAAAAAATGAAGATGAAGATGAAGATGGGAATGGGAAATTAGGGCTTTTTGAATGGGGACAATCAATTCAAATAGGACATGACACGTTATCCACAAATTGTCACTGTACAATTATTTTCATTGACACATATCCGTTTTGCAATGTCACATCACTGATCTGTTAACGACGTTTCTGAAAACTTAACGGGATGGACCACATTGATGCAAATTAACTAATTTGGGTACTAAGTAGATGCAAAGTTAAAAGCGGGTACCATTTAGACACATTGGGACAAAACTGGGTACGTTGTGACTAGTTATACCTAAAAATAATTAATAACCCTAAACATTTAATAGAAAAAAAAATACATATTTGAAATGTAAAGAAAATGTGGATAAAAAGTACACATTAAACAATAAATTTAAAAAAAAAATAAAGATAGTGTTAATTAATTTACCTGTGCATGCATTTGTGGCCATCAATATAGGTTTGAGAATTCCGCTGCGTCCCCACAAAAATTAACCCGTAGTAGCCATGAACTAAGTCAAGCACTGGTTGTTTTACAAAACTCTAATTTCGTGGTGAGAAAGCCATTGACTAACCAAACGCCACCGTCTCCAATGAAGCTCCATTGCAAACCATAGAGTGAACTTTAAATCTGCCACCACTAAATACCAAATGTCTACAACTCGTAAGTATGTAAATCGGAAGTGGACATCCACTTCAGAACCATGACATCCGTTGATTTTTTATGATACCGATTATTGCTATCCGGTGTATATGCATACTTTGTTAAATTATATATTAATTTAATATTTGGTTCATGTAATTTAAAAAATAACTTTAATGTAAAGATTCTAATGTGATGATTATTAGAATATAAGTTATTAAAGTTATGGAGATTATTTTAGACTTATTAAATTAATTCCCTTACTTCTCACTTCATAGGGGTATTATAGTATTTTATTAAAGTTTTAAAATACTAGAAGAAAAGAATGACAGTTGCTCCTGAAAAGTGGTAGAGTTTTATGTTTCAAGAGAACGTAAAGAAAGGTGACTTTGACAGGAGAAGACTTTGTACTTGGTAATTCTATATCATCAAGAAGCCATTAAAGAGAAGTAAGAGAAGAGAAAACATTGATTAAGAGAACTTTGCAATGGATCCAGGTAAGTTCTTAAACTCTTCTAATAATATAATTGTGAGAATCATAATTCCTAAACGTTCCTCCTCTATGATAGAGTAGTTTCTTAAATTGATTAGAAAATGGAAACTACATAAATTATATATTTTACATACTTGACATTTGTTTTATCATTAAATTGGATGTCGTTGATTTATGTGCTTATCAGATGTCGAAATTTGGTACATGTTATAATCTTCTAAAAATTTATTGTATTATGGATGTCCACATCCGGTATTCATATAAGTTGGATCTCGACATCTAAGTTGGATCTCGACATCTGACTTTTGGATTTACCAGATGTCAATAATTGGTATAATCTTTAAAAAAAAATCTTGTATTACAGATGTTCGCATCCAGAATTCATATAAACCGAATCATAATATTTTATTTTTGATATACCGGATGTCAACGACCGATATGTTTTTTATTATATTTTTCTTTAACGGAGGTTCATATCCGGTATTTAATGAAAAATTTTATTCAGTTAAAAAATGCACAAACAATATAATGGCCATCTTACCTCAACAAACATCACAACTGATATAGTTATACATGCAGTGCAAATAAAACTTGTGCAATCAAAATACATCTTACTGAAAATAACTTACCTGGAAAGATGACAATGATACAGATGAACAATGACAACGAGAGATAAGAGTGGAAACGGGAACCACAGCTTCGAACAGGAAGGAATCACAATGTTGATGTTAAAGCTCACCACTCAGTGGCATAGTATAACATTTCAGAAAAAAAAATGTTGTCAGAGGATGTCGGACAACAGATGACGGAGTGTTTCCTTCAAAACCTGAAAACTTTGGAGGTGCAAGGTTTCAGTTAAAATACATGGGAGGACAGTAACCTTTTTAATTACCTCATCTATTTTGGTTGATAGGAACATAAATGTAATCAATGCAGATATTTTGGGTAGAGGAAAAGTTGTTGGAGGTGCAGGAGAAGCCCCCAATGCCATGACTTTCGATCTCTTTCATTGTCCACCTCATTTTGACATTCAATCTCTCATCTTATGAGCCCTTCGTCTTTGTTTGCCATTGGAAAAAATCAATGGAAAATCGAAACCAAAATTATAAAGAGCTATTTTTTGTTGTACTTAAGGTGATGTTATGAGAAATTTTTTAAGGTTCCGTTCTACTTGTAAAAATCCATTTTAAATTAAAAAAACATTTCTATCATTTTTATACATAAAAAGGATAAATTTTTGTATTTATAAGAATTGAAAAATAAAAAATAATATGAAATAAGTGTAAGAAAATTTTGACTGTGAACATGGCATGCTAATTTCATTTAAAAGGGGACAGCAGTGTCCATGCAGTGCGTCGTCATATTAAATATAAAACAACAGGTTCCTACTTTCTCTCGCTTCCGAAAATCTTGAATGAGAGTTTATAGATTACTGTGCGCTAGGTACTCTGTCCCTTTAATCCCTTTCTCTCTCATCTTTTTCTTCTTTCTCTCTTCCCTTGTCGTCTTCTCATTGCTTCATTCTGCTCCTGAAGACCACCAATAATTTAATTAAACAAAAACAAACACTGTAATTGAAACAGTTGAATCATCATCATCATCATCAATTAATCCTACCCATTTGAATCTGGAGATCTCCTTCTGGTAATAAATTCTGCATTTCCAAATTCTTATTCATTCTTTCTATCTCAATCTCATTTTCCTCGGTAATGCTCTGACTATGCTTGTGAAAAATCTCTTTGTGTTCATTTGTGCTTTGAAAGTGATCTGATTTGCGGATTTTGTTTTCATTGCCAAGTTCTCACACCTCTTTCATGGCTCCGGGGGTATAGGATTGTGCTAAATCATTTTTTCCCCTCAGTTTTTCTTCTTTCTTTCTTTTTCTTCATTTTCTTTTAAATTTTCAAGCATACCCTTTTTAGATTTTGAATCAGTTTGAAGGCATGTTCGCTCTTTGTTATAATTTTGATTCAAATTTCATTTCTTCAAGTTTGGATTCGGTTTATTTTAATTCCCCAACTTGATTTTGCATCCTAGGATTGTAGGGTTAGGTATTGTGAAGTTTCACTCATTTGATGATATGGCTGGTTTTATCTTCCGTTCAGTTTAACCTGATTAATTTCAAGCTATACTAATGTCTTAGCTTTGGTGCCTTAACTTTGTATGTTTTAATATTTTCTGAGGTGTTGATAAAAGTCATTCCTTGATCTTCTTCTAACAACTTTAGCTTTTGCAATGGCTTGTTCTTGTCATTTAGAAGTTATGATTTTGGAGCAGTTGATTTTTTGGGAAATAGTGCAATACCGATAATTTTTCCAATTCATCCCTCTTAATAGGTACTTTAATTGAGCATATATCTGTTGTCAAAATTATAGTTTTCTCACTTAACTTGTCTCACCCAATTCTAATATAAATAGTATTTAATTGCACGATGACATGCTTATTCTTGGTACAAATATGGCTACAAAGACGATTTTGGGATCCACAGAATCAATGATCCATGCCATGACTTTTGAGCATCTTTTACTCCCATATAGCCTGTTCATCCTTATGTTTGTCTTTATCAGGAGCAGAAGCATTGCCATCAATGTGATCCCAAGATATTTTCCTTTGACAAATATATATAAATGGAATCTCCAAGTTATAGTTCTTGCCATTAAGGTGATTGAAACATCAAAATTATTTTGAATACTTGACTAAGAACCAAAACTGGATTAGGAAAAACTGTAGAAAAGAACCAAGATGGTAAGAATTGTGAAATTTGAAACAAGGTAGAGAAAGAAGTAAGAAAAACTGTAATGGTGTTAGGAGTGTAAGTGAGATTGATAACATGTAAAACTCATAAAATTACGTTATTTTTCTTGAGAATTCTCAAATTAATCGTATTCTATTGCAAGCTGACATGCTGATTCTCAACTCAAAATATTGGGTAACTCGAGTTCAAACATTTATCCTAAGTAAGAAGAGAATAACAATTAATTTAATGTCCAGAAATTTTTTTTATTTATTCTATTTAAGGAGAGAATAAAAACTACAAAATAACAGCTAATTCAAAGTCCATATATTTTCCATTAATTCCATTGACAAGAACATGCCTTAATTCTTCTATTCATCTTTACCCAGTTATTATTCAGTGGGGTCAATAAGAAAATATCCAGTTATCTGCGTAATTTCTAGTTACTGCTTTTCTTAGTGACAATGTACCTGTAAAAAAATTATTTTGTTTTTTGTTTCTCTTCCATCTAAATCTCCTGATAAGGTGTATGTGCACCAGCCCATTTAACAATACTCTTTGTCAAAAAAAAAAAAAAACACGCATGTTTGAGATATGGTTCTACCTAATTTATGTGTTACTAGAGTAGTTTTTTAGACTTTTCATTGAACTATTTTTCTATCTATTGTTTGATATCTTACCTCATTGATTTTATTGCATCGATTAAATAGTTAAATTTCGACTGTATATGTGAAAAAGCATGCTACACCCTTTAATTTCATGACAACAGTTGTCATCTGCAGGCTATATATATGACTCTGGCACACACCTTACTATAGCTTGAGATTTGAGAATCTAATATATGTTTTTTGTTGATTAATTTAGGTGGGATAACTTGATTCTGATCTGATGCAAGGTCAAAGGAGGACTGTTGGATCGTTCCCAGCAATTATTAGTATGATGCAAGGGCCCAGTTCTAGTGGCACTGATACAAATCATCAGTCTTCCTTAAATCATGTGCAAAATGCTGTAGATTCCCGATTTTCAGATTATGGGGGATCTTTTGGTGAGACTGCATGTTTATGTAGTACTAGTCATGATGTTCAAAGCTTCAGTAGTTGGAATTTAGGGGAATCTAGTTCTAGACTGAATCTGACCAACCAAGGCAATGCAGAAGGTCTAAAATCAGAACATGGTTTATCTTCTTCATATAATGCTACTAGCGAGGATGGTCTTATATCTGAGGAAAGACAATTTGAACCAAATAGAGTAAATTTTCCTGTTAGCTCAAATAATAATCTACATGGCAATGAACCTAGAGTTTATCCTTCCTTTTGTCAAGGCTCTAGTTCTAATCATATTACCCAAAATATTAGTCTAGATATGGGGCATGTTGCTAATGCTTCTGACCGTGGGAAGGGAAAAGAAGCTAGTAGTGTTGATGACTATAATACTAGTGGAATAGATAGAGAAAAGACATTATTTTGCAGTACATCATGTAATTACACAGGAGCTTCATCTGAAAACTCTGGATCCATGGCTTGGGGTGACGGTGATAGTTCAAGTTCTCTAGTTAATTGGGGTTCTTCCTGCAAGAGAAAAGCTCTTGAAGGTAGTTCTAGGCAACTGTGCTCAGGAGGAAGCTCAAGCACTTTTGCACAATCTGAAAATGATTATTGGCCTATTGGTCCTGCTGATCCTAGAGCTTCTAGCAACTTAAGTGATGTTACAACTTTGGAGGATATTCCTGTTACTAGTCCTCCATTACTGCAGAATGTAAGAAATGAAGTGAGACAAAAAGCTTCCAATGCATTTCCGTTGATAAGTATTGCAGAAAATCTAGAAAGGCCTGTAAGAAACCTCAATAGAAGAATGAGCCAACTACAGGATCAGGAATCTATACATGTCAATTTACCATCAATAGGGAGTTTTAGGCATCTTAATCATTCTTCTCTGAGTCAAATACCCGGCTCTCAGTCACTTAATGATTCATTGGAATTGAGGTTAACAGCCGGAGTAACAAATGCTAATTCTGGTACTTTAAACCAATCACCTGCCCAGCGTATCCATTCTTTTCCTTTGAGTAGAATCGCCAATCCTAGGGGGGGAAGATCTTTATCTTCTTATAACTCTGGAGATAGAGTTATTCGAGAAGATTTTAATTTGAGAGTGTTTCCCAGAGATAGTATTGAGCACCCTATGAATGCACCTGCATCTTCACAACATGAATCTACACGTTGGCATACACCTTCTGGTAATATGAACTTTTCTGAAGGTGTACCTCCTCCATCCTGGATTGGATCTAGTTCAAATGCCCACTTTTCACATAATTCTGGCTGGAATTTTAATCATGAAGTCCCAATTGAAAATGTGCAGAGTGTGTCAGAGTTTAATCTTTGGCCCCTTTTTCCTTCAGTTTGCTCTGCATCTGGTGTTCATAATGGTCATTCTACTCCATCTTCTTCTGGTCACCCCTCGTTTACCCAAGGTTCTGGCGACAATCAATCCTATCTAAGAACAACATTGTTAACAGAAAGAAGAGGTGGTGATGTTCTCCCTAGTCCCCATTCACTGCAAGCATTAACCTTTGACAATGAGGGGAGACGACGACTACTATCCGAGGTATATTTTTTGTTTCTCTTCCTTTTTACAAATTATTTGTGCTGTTATTTGAAGGCTACAGCATGAATTTATCATGGTTTTACATGACAAGATATGTTCATATAGCCAAGGCTTACAATTTAAACAAGATATACAGATGAGTGAATAAATGATGCAATTTTTTCAGATTGATATTATTCTCTGATAATTCTTAGTGTCTTGATGTTTGTGCAATTTCTTGTGGTATCTCATTTTTTCATAACCTTTTTCAATTCACTTTTTACAAAATAGCTTATTTGTAGCAGCCCACTAACAAGCATCTTTATGAAGTGAAATTTCATCAACAAATTAGCTAAATTTGGTGACACCATTGTCGTATCTGTGCTAATTATCTATTTGTTCTTTGTGCCAGATTCGCCAGGTCTTGATGGCAATGCGGAGGGGTGAGAACTTACGAGCTGAGGTTTGAATCTCACTGTACAGATATATCTCGTGACAATTTATGACATTTGTTGATGTATTGTGAAATTAATATTGAGTATTTATGATAATTGTATCACACTTGGTGAACTTTAAGTGTGCCTATTTCTGTTTCATCTTAGAGAGAAATCTATTCAAGTATAAAATATTGGTTATAGGGTTGGGCTAATAAAAGTATTTGAGCAATTATCACCATTAGGGTTGATGCCATTTCTCTGCAATGTTTATTATATCTTGTGTTTCACATTGTTTTTAATAAGAATTAAAATAATGTAGAAGAAATGTTGGAGCCCAACAAGTTTATGGGCCGAAAGAGCCATTGGTCCATGAGACACCTAAGGCATGAAGGTGGTATTGCCTAAAAGGAAGAAGGGAAATCCTAAAGTTGAGGTGACATGAGTAGTGGAGAGGTTATTATAAGATTGAGGTGGCATGAGTCATGAAATAATACTTTTATTTAGACTCATGAGGAAGAGGGGGACATGCATTATGTTATTTTCTGATATTCTTTTAGAAGAGCTATGCTTTGGGCAATAGGAGGTTTCCTCCATTTGTAGCTTCCTTTCTATTGCAAATAATACATAATTCTCCAATTCCTTAATAATAGTGTGTAACATTTATGGTTTGACTTGGCGGATTTCCACCATCAAGGGTGAATGCCCACAACGAGAAAGACAGGATAGAAGAAACAAATTGTTGAATTAATGTTATCGGTCAAAGACAATGAAATATCGAAGGACATGAAGCATGCGTCAGACAAGTAGAAGGAAAACTAACGAGGATGAGAATAACTATGGAATTTTTATGAAGCCAAATAATCACCAACCAATCAACACTAGAATCTCTATGGCATGAGAATACATAGGTGTAAACCAAGCTTGTTGAAAGTCAAGTGAAGCTTATTGATATGATGTCCAAGAGCTTGGGAAAAGGCACAATGGAGGAAGAAGGAAGTTCCATGAAAAAGGAGAATGAACTACTGAATCATGAGCAACTGTTTATAATCGTAGGGTTTGGTTTGAAATCTCTCTACTAGCTTTTCATGGGTTAGTGGAAAAACCCGAAAGGTAGACCAAAGGAGTTTTGCTTTCCACATAATTGCAGTCTTGAGGTTCGAAGGAATTGATGGGGAAGGAGTTAATGGAAAATTATGGAAAACAAAACTCCTTTGTTCAAAGAAATTGATAGGGAAGGAAGTTAATGGAGAACAAAGAAAGGTTGATGTTGAGCGGTTGAAGACATATGAAGGAATTTTTAATGAACTAAAGGGACCATGCTTACAAGTCAAGGAGCATATGTTATCAATCTAGTTCAAGGTCAAGGGCCTATAATGTATGACCCTATTGCTATCCACACCATCATAAAATGAAATAGAGAGGCAAGTAAGGGAACTCTTGGAAAATGGATATGTTAGAGTAAGTCAGAGTTCTAGGTTGACCGTTTTGATGAACAATATTGCAAGTGACATCAATTGTACTATGGTGGAGGCTAATTGGCTAAGTCACAATCGTATCATGGCCCCTAGACTTCAATGCTCTTAAGTGAAAAGAGTTGCATCTTGACTATTAACTAAAGCTTTTGACCTAGTAGGAAGCGCTCAACCCAAAATTGGTATGAGAGCCAAGATTATATGTTTGATTCCCCAAGGAACAATTGTTGATGGGATATTATTGCAAGTGGGATCAATTGTCTCGTGACGGAGGCCAGATGGGTCAAGTTTCAGTTGAATTGTGGCACTTGGGTTGCTATGCTCTTAAGTAGAAAGAGTTGTACCCTGACAGTCAATTATAGTTTTTTTCTTAATGATAAGCACTCAATCCAACGAAGAAGAACAATAATTGGAGGATGTGCATGGACTATAGAGTAATAATTTAATAAACAAAAACCCAATTTTGGGCAAGTTTCTTGTTCTAGTGGTTGACGAATTGCTAGAAGAGCTTTATAGGGCCATGTATTTATCATCAAGTGCGCATGATTGAAGAGGATATTCCCAAGGCAGAGTTTCGTACCCATGATGGCCATTACAAGTACTTGGTAATGCCTTTTGGGTTGACCACTTTGTCTTTCACATTTCAATCTCTCATAAACGAGGTGTTTTGGGATTTATACCAGAAATATGTTCTTGTATTTTTTGATGATATTCTTGTTTGCAGTTCAGATTGTGTCTCATAAATGATGCACTTAGAGGCTGTTTTAAAAATTTTGTAGGATCAAATAACTATGTAAGAATTAGAATAAATGCAAGTTTGGTCAAAATGACGTGAACTATTTTGGACACATAATTTCTAACAGTGGATCTGAACAAAAATTGATAGTGTTGCAATGGTTAGTACCCAAGACAGTAAAACAGGTCAAGGGCTTCTTCCGGTTGACGGCTATTACTGCAAGTTTATTCATGGATGTGGGAAGATTGCAAAGCTACTCATTGAATTGACCAAGAAAGATGGAATCATGTGGAAACTGGAAGCTCAAAAGGCTTTTGAAGAATTGAAACTAAGACTCACAATAACCCCGCTACTAGCACTGCCTAATTTTGAGCAAGAATCCGAGCTATAGAGTATGATGCTTTAGAGGTGGGTATTGGTGTTGTATTGAGGCAAGCGAGAAAGCCTATTGCTTATTTTAACAAGACAGTTGGTGAGAGGAACTTAAGCAAATTAGGGCACTAGAAAAAGTTGATGGCAATAACTTTGGCTATTCAACATTGGTGTCACAAGATTTTAAAAGCTCTTGCTTCAGTGAATCTCGACGGACAACCAACAAAATTGGTAGGCCAAATTGTTGGGATATAGTTTTGAAATTATATATAAACCTAGAAAGGAAAACAAAGAAGCTTGACACTTTATCTAAGCGGATTGAAGTGGGGTTAGAGTTGCAGACAATGGTCTATTTTAAATATGGCTAGATTGTCAAGCGTTAGTAGATGAAGTTCATGCAAGTGAGAAGCATTGCAGCAAGGATCAAACAAGTATCTTAAGTTCTTGTATAGACAAGAGTTTTTTCTATAAGGATAGGCTGGTGGTGTACGAGGAATCCTTTTGGATTCTCCTATTGCTCAAAAAATTTCATTTGACTTCTCAAGAAGGACATTTTGGTTTTTACTAGACGTATAGACGAATAACTTCGAATTAGTATTGGAGGAGAATGAAGATAGCAATAAAAAAGTGTTTAGAGTTGTGATACTTGCCAATGCCAAAAATAAATCGGTGCTGCACCTTTTTGAACTTCTTCCTATTCTGGAATGGGTGTGGGAAGATATCTCGTTAGACTTTATCATAGGGATACTACGGTCAAAAGGGTATGAGACTATTCTGGTGATAGTGGACATATTGTCTAAATATAGCCATTTGTATCACTGAAACACCCTTAAACAGTGTAGGTTATTGCAAAAATATTCATGAAAGAAGTAGTTTGATTTCATGGGGTACCTAGTTTAGTGGTGAGTGATCGTGATCCTCTTTTCATGAGTCTCTTTCGGAAGTAGTAGTGGAGAGATTGTTAATCATGAAAGATTATTTTTGTTTAGACTCATGAGGAAGAGGGGATAGGCATTCTGTAATTTTCTGATATTCTGTTAAGAGGATCTATAGTCTGGGCAATGGGAGTTTCCTCCTCTTGTAGTTTGATTTCTATTGCAAATAATGCACAATTCTCCGGTTCCTTAATATTTTTTGCTTCCACATTTACTCCTATAATTGGTCTTTAACAAGATATGAACTGAACTTTGTATTTCAATATATAGCTCAAAAGAATTATTTGGATTCGAAGTAAGCTCAAACGGTTAGCTTGTGTAGACCATCTTGTAATTGACTGTGTAAACTCTAAACTATTGAGAAGTACTCTTTTAACATTTTCCTTTGCCACTTGTGAAATATCAGGATTATGCGTTATTTGACCCTTTCCTATATCATGGCTTGGCTGAAATACATGACAGACATAGAGAAATGCGCCTTGATGTTGACAACATGTCTTATGAGGTAAAAAGGGATATATGGTCTGAGTTGTTTTCTGTTGTTTCTTCTAACTTACGTTGGGGTTGTAGGAATTGTTGGCATTGGAGGAGCGTATAGGAGATGTTAGCACCGGATTGAGTGAGGATGTCATTGTTAAGTTGATGAAGCAACGACTCATGACACAGAGTTCTACAGTTTTGGAACCTTGTTCCATTTGTCAGGTATGAATGATGTTTGTCTGAGTATGAGAGAACATGAAAACCATTACAATGGTGTGTTTAACTTATGAGTTAGATACTGACTGCATTTTTTCTTGTTCTGATGGCAGGAGGAATTTGGTGATGGAGAGAATGTTGGATCAGTGGATTGTGGGCATGAGTTTCACAGTGCCTGCATCAAGCAGTGGCTAATGCAGAAGAACATCTGCCCCATTTGCAAAGTAACAGCCTTAGCTACATGACAGGGAGAAACCTTTATCCTGTGTCAGTATTTATAACTTGTTTTACTTTATGAAGTTATTCTGTCATGATTCGAGCGCATGTCTTCGTAATGCTACTTCGAGTCCTTGCTTAATGGACACTCTTCGATCTTAATTTATTTACAGGTTAAATATATTTTGGATTCCTAAATTTTGATATAAAATTAAAGTTCATTGTTTCAAATTTTGATATATATTTTTGTTCTTAAACTTAAAAAGTAAATTAATATAATTTTTTTAATTCAAAGATGTTAATTTTATTTACATGTTAAATAGTGTTTTAAATTGTCATTTAAACTATTTAATTCATTTGATACGCTTTAGTTTAAATATTAAACTAGAACATAATTTGACATGTAAAAAAGTTCAACATTATGGATAAAATTAATTATATTTATTGATTTTTAAAGTTTTGAAATTAAAATGTATCAAGTTTAAGACAAAAAAAAATTCATGTTTAAATTTAAAGACTAAAAATATTTTTAATCCTTATTTATATTATTCATTAATATTAATCTTCTTTTATTAGTTCAATGTATTCAATTAATACAAATATAGATGAATTTTTTTATATAAATGTGGGATGGGAAAAAAAATTATACACAACAACAGATATTATCTTTTATACTCGCGAATTATGTTTTTTTAATTAACTTCTTAAAAATTATCTTTTTATTAGCAATTTTTAATACGAACTTGTATATAAATATATTAAAAATAATACTTTGTTATTATTTATCAAAATATTTTTTGTAAAGTATATTTTAAAACAAGTGAAAACTAAAGTATCATGTCGTAAAAGTAAAAGATTGTCTTTCAAATACGAAAAACTTTTAATATTTGAGGGAAACCTCTTTTGGGTTACTCTTGAAAAAACAAGGAGATTGTCAATTGTTTTGAGTTTTTAAAATAATATGTGGTCTTAAAACGAAATAATAAAGATATATAAAACAAATATTAGTACATTTGTAATTATAGTTTTACTAAAAGTTATATTTACAATTTTATTTGTAATTCAATTTAAAATTATAATTTTATGATTTAAGTTTCTTACAATTTAAATATAGAAAACTTTAAAATATATTATGATATTTTTTTTATTATATAAGAATATATTATTTATAATGTGTGAACATATTAAAATTTTGTTACAAAAACTATGCTTACATAGTTATTAAATTATTAAATTTAATAAAGATATATCTATTAAATATAATATTATATAAAATACCAGTATATGCATTTATGTATATAACTATCATGTTATAGAAATTAGCATAGAAGTACAGCTGTACAAGTGAAATCACAACCTTTTCCATACTAAGTATAGTACATGAAAAATAATTAAGAAAAGAAATTCAGTTAAAGTAGTGACTAAAGGAGTTCTATGAAAAACTTAATGATCAATCAATTCAATAATAATATTAAGATTATAAAGCAATAATAGATTAATATAATTTGAAATTAACATGAGCGTAATTTTCCCGACAGTTCTCAATAGTCTATCTTCTTGTTTCTAAGCCAACCTAAGCTCTACTCATTTTTTGTTTGCAGATTTGGAAGCTTCTGCTTCTGCAACGTTGGAAAAGTTGGTTCTGCCACTCTTCAAGAACAATTTGTACATCAGTGATTCAGTGAAACCGTAGTTTTCGTATTCCAAACTGTGTTTTTTACTACCATTTAACATTATCTTTATTTATTTTCTTTTTCTTTTAAAAATATAAAAATTAATTTTTATTAAAACTATTTTATCCTTATACAATTATACAAATTTTTAAATTTTCGTCTGATCGTGTTAAACAACTTTTTTTCCTTTCATATTATAACGTTCGTATTTAGTCTTTCAGTCGGTGCTACCGTTTATGAAAATGATCACGCCACCGCGTTTCCTCGAAAATGATTACGTTTCTTTCTATAATTTGATTAAAAAAAATGTTCTATTTAATTGTTTAAATTTCAATTCAAAATTATTTTTTATCTAAAATAATTCTAAACAATTAAAAAGCAATGGAAGGTAAACACACACAGCCATCGTAATTACACATTAGAGCAAGTAATCATATTTATAAGTGTTGGAAATAGTTCAAGTGTGAATTAAAGTTCCACATTGCATAAAATAGACAAAGTTAAACATTATATAAGAATAACGACTCATAACAACATTGCCTTAAGGTTTTGGGGTTAAATTGGTGTCTAAGGTCTTATATGTGTAAGACTAATGTCATGTAACCATATAGAACCACAATCTCTCAATATCCATAACCATGCCAATAACTATGACTATAAATGCATATATGAAAAAATTATATATATAACCCATCAGTGGTATCAGAGCAACCAATCATGTTATGTTACAAGTGTTTCAATGAAATTCAGGTTATACACCCACTAACAGGAGTCATGGAATTATGTCTCGACCACTGAAGATTAATATGTTTCATGCCACTTAACAATAACCAACTCATTTAGTTCACATGCCAACTTTCATACCAGACCCATCACCTAAATTTCATGATTCATGCCAAGCATGCTCAGGCTGAAGGGTCTCGCTTAGGCGAGATGTGCTCGCTCAGGCGAGCCCCCCTTCACCTAGGCAAGGCCTCGAGGAAGCATCCAGAGAACATCACGGGATCTCGCTTAGGCGAGACCCCTCTCGCATGGGTGAGGTGTTCGCTCGCTCAAAAATTTTAGCGGGTCGCCTGGGCGACCTTTCGCGCATTGGGGTTTGGGCGAGCCTTCGTCAGACTCGCCTGGGCGAGATTAATAGCTCTCGCCTCTGATTCACCTGCAACAAAGATGTTTCTCGATCCAACCAAACATACCAAGCACTACACACACCAAACCAGTGATTTATCCATGCAAACCATTCACAAGCTCAAGAACAGGCATAAAAACACAACTTAGACTCGGACTCCAACTTCCCGTACCTAGAAAAGGGTTAACAGAACTTCGACACGGGACCTCGGAGCACAGCAGCTCGAGTGATGGACTTGCAGAACTGGCGGAATAGCGGAACAGTGGAAGAAAACAGGATTAGTTCGAACTCTAAACGGTGAAATACGAAGAACAGCTTTAGGAAGTAAATACAGTAGGGTCAGAATCACTTACGTGGTTGAGCTTTTAGGCGGACTGGTTCGAAGCGGGAAACAAACCCTAGTAGAGCTCTAGCGGTACAGTGGAGAGGAAGGCGGCTGCGAATCTGAGAATGAAGAAAGTGTGAGCGTTAGGGCACCCTGGACTTAGCTTTAACCTTTGGGCCAGCTCTTAGGCCTATCAGATTTGGGGCAGCCCCTTTATATAAGGTAGAAAAAAAAAGAACAGGGCCTTACATTCTCCCCAACAACAAAATTTTCGACCTCGAAAATAAAAACTCACCAAGTAAACAGATGTGGATGTGATTTTCTCATGTCCTCCTCTAACTCCCAAGTCGAGTCACCCGTCCTCCGATCCCAGATGACTTTAACAAGACTAAAGGTCTTTCCACGGCGTTCCTCAACCTTGCTATCCTTAAGAGCGATGGGTGGTACTTCCACGGTGAGGTCTTCCCTAATCTGTATATCTTCGGCTTCTAACACATGAGCTGGGTCAAACATGTACTTCCTCAACTGTGAGACGTGGAACATTGGGTGAAGGTTTGCCAACTGCGGGGATAAAGCTATCTCATAAGCCACCGGCCCAATCCTCCTCGTGATCTGATAGGGGCCAAGGAACTTGGGCGAAAGCTTCCTTGAGCGGATAGCCCTTCCCATGCCCGTGGTTCAGGTCACCCTCAAGAATACATGATCTCCCACTGCAAACTCCAAAGGCCTCCTCCTGCGGTCCGCATAGGCCTTCTGCCTACTTTGAGAAGCCTACATCCTATCTCTCACCATCCTCACCTTCTCGGTGGTCTGCTCTAACAATTCTGGTCCAATCAACACTACCTCTCCATCCCGATACCAACAGAGAGGAGTCCTACACCTCCTACCATAAAGAGCCTCGTATGGCGCCATGCCAATGCTCGCATGAAAACTGTTGTTGTAGGTGAACTCTATCAAAGGCAATACCTCATCCCAAGCACCCAGATGATCCAATATGCAAGTCCTCAACAAATCCTCTAATGACTGAATCGTTCTCTCAGACTGGCCATCGGTCTGAGGGTAATAAGCTGAGCTCATAGTCAACTTGGTCCCCAACGCCTCCGGTAAGGTTTTCCAGAATCGGGATGTAAACCGTGGGTCTCTGTCGGAAACTATGCTCGAAGGTACTCCATGTAACCTCACAATCTCCTTAACGTACAGCTGGGCCAACTTGGCCATGGACATCCTCAAGTTCATCGCCAAGAAGTGAGCACTTTTTGGTCAACCAATCCACTATCACTCAGATGGTGTCATGTCCTCTAAAAGTCCGCGGCAGATGGGTCACAAAGTCCATGGAGATGTTGTCCCATTTCCATACTGGTATCTCCAAAGGCTGTAGAATCCCACCGGGCCTCTGATGCTCCACCTTCGCCTTCTGGCACGTCAAACACGCCGACACGAACTGAGCCACATCTTTCTTCATCCCTTGCCACCAGAAGGTTTCCTTGAGATCTTGATACATCTTAGTCATGCCAGGGTGCAGACTAAGACGACTCTTATGTCCTTCCTCAAGAATTAACCGTTTTACCTCCGCATCATCGGGTATACATATTTTGCCCTGAAACCTCAGTATGCCATCATCACTCAAAGCAAAGTCTTTGGCTTCCTCTGATCCAAGCTGTTCTCTGACTCTGTTCAGACTGACGTCCAACAACTGCCTCTCTCTGATCGAGTCCAAGAAGTCACTAGATATAGTAAGGGTACTACACCTAATGGACTCGGACCCCAACTCCACCTGTATCCTCATGTCTCTGAACTTCTCTAGTAGTTCTACCTCTTTTATCATGAGATGCGCTGTATGTACTGTCTTCCTACTTAGAGCATCTGCCACCACATTTGCCTTCCCTGGATGATATAGGAGCTCGAAGTCATAATCTTTCAGGAACTCCATCCACCTCCTCTGCCTCATGTTCAGCTCCTTCTGATCAAACAAGTACTTGAGGCTCTTATGATTGTTGAACACACGGAACTGAGCACCATAGAGATAGTGCCTCCAGATCTTCAAGGCAAATACTATTGCTGCCAGCTCTAGATCATGAGTGGGGTAGTTACACTCATGCATCTTAAGCTGTCGTGAAGCATACGCCACTGCCTTCTTTTCTTGCATTAAGACACAACCAAGCCCAAGATGAGATGCGTCGCAGTAGACTTCAAACGGTTTCCCCACGTCCAGAATCACCAATATAGGAGCACTCGTCAACCTTCTCTTTAGCTCCTGAAAGCTCTCCTCACACTTGTCCGTCCAAGTGAAGGGTTGGTCCTTCCGGGTAAGCAAAGTCAGAGGCGCTACTATCTTAGAGAATCCCTCTATGAACCTCCTATAGTAGCCCGCTAACCCCACAAAGCTCCTGATTTCCGTTGCCGACTTAGGACTTTCCCATTTTACCACTGCCTCGACCTTCGCTGGGTCCACTGCAATCCCCTGGGCGGATATCACTTGCCCCAAAAACTGAACCTCACTCATCCAGAACTCACACTTGGACAACTTGGCGTACAACTACTTCTCTCTGAAAACATCAAGCACCAACCTCAGTTGTTCTGCGTGCTCCTCCTGAGTTCTGGAATAGATAAGGATGTCGTTTATGAAGACTACGACAAACTTATCTAGGAAAGGCCGGAAGATCCTGTTCATGTAGTCCATGAACACCGTTGGAGCGTTGGTCACACCAAATGGCATAACCACATACTCATAGTGGCCATATCTGGATCTGAAGACCGTCTTCTGCACATCATCAGCCTTCACTAAAATCTGGTGGTAACCCGATCTCAGATCTATCTTCGAGAATACCAATGACCCATGTAGCTGATCCATTAAGTCGTCAATTCTCGGAAGCGGATATTTATTCTTGATCGTCATCTTGTTCAGTTGCCTGTAGTCCACACACAAGCGCGAACTCACATCCTTCTTCTTCACTAACAACACTGGTGCTCCCCAAGGCGAAGTGCTGGGTCGGATAAACTGTTTCTCCATCAACTCTTCTATCTGTTTCTTGAGTTCCACTAATTCCACTAGAGCCATACGATATGGAGCCATCGACACCGGGTCGTTCCTAGAACCAGATCAATAGAGAACTCCACCTCTCTACTGGGAGGCAACACTGGTACCTCATCCGAAAACACCTCCTCAAACTCATGTACCACATGTATAACTGATGTTCTTTCTCTCTTTCCCACCTCCATACGGGCGAAGATTATGAAGCATTGCGCGCCACTCTGAATCTCTCTCGCCACCCCCTAAGGAGACACCAACTCAAACTCCTCTAAGTCAGGAAACAACAACCTCTTCTCCCGACAGTCTATCAGAATGTGATTGGCAGAGAGCCAATCCATCCCTAAGATTACCTCCAACTCCTATAGAGGCAGGCAGATTAGATTTACTTTGTACTTGCGTTCCTCTACCTCTACTAGAAGCCTAGCACACAAGAACGACGTCCTGACCAGACCTAACGCCGGGGTAGATACTGGAAGTTTACACTGTAGCTCGCGCACCGACAGACCCAAACGCTCCACACAAGCAATTGACACAAATGAGTGTGTCGCTCCAAAATCAAACAGTACACACAAAGATTCACCCGCTATCATGCATCGTCCCATAACAAGATTACCTGAGCCTGCAGCCTCTGCTCCGGTCATGGCATATACCCTGCCTGTCGCTTGAGGCCTGTTGCCTCTATCTCTCCGCTGGTGTTGGTGAGAAGCCTGAACTGGAGGGCATGCTGCTGCCCTAGCAAGAGTGGGACAATCCTTCCCAAAATGGCCTTCCTTGCCACAGTTGTTGCATCTACGGTAACCCTCCATACGTGGACAAGCACTCCTCAGGTGAGGGCCTCCACAAATGTAGCACTGAACTCGGCCCTGTTGAGGAGAAAAGCTCCTAGACCCTTGAGGCTGATGGTGAGGTCTATCATATGGTCTCCTCCGCTCCTAGTGTCTAGGCTTGGACCCAGATGGTCCACCAATCCTCTGAGGCGGTTGTGACTGCTGTGGGCGCTGACCTTCCACCTCACGCTTCATCTTCTCCATCACCCTGACTTTCTCCACCAGAGCGGCAAAATCCTTGATGGACAAGGGAGCCACCACCAAGCGGATGTCACCGCGAAGCCCATTCTGGAACTTCCTGCATCGCCAATCCTCATCGAGTGGCAGGGTGTAGAAACGGCTGAGGTACTTGAACCTCTCAACATATTGCGTTACCGTCTTCCTTACCTGGGTCAACTGGAGGAATTCTATCTCCTTGGCGTACCGGATACTGTCTGGAAAATACTCAGAGAGGAATCTCTCCTTAAAAGCCTCCCACATCACTAGCTCGTCTCTCTCCTCGAGGATAGATTTGGTGCTGATCCACTAATGCTCTGCCTCCCCCGTGAGCATGTACATAGAGAATGCCAACCTGTTCTCCGCAGGGCACATCTTCACATCATAAATGCGTTCCAGGTCCTTCAACCATTGGTCTGCGGCGTCAGGACTAGTCTTGCCATCAAACTTCGCTGGGTGGTGCTTCAGAAAATCCTCTAAGCTCCACTCACTGACTGTAGGTCGTGGTTCAGGACCAAACATAGGGGCAGTCGCCCTATTCTCCTCCAGCTGGCGGAATGCCTCCATGTGCTGTCGATGGGCGTCCTCAGCAGTTGCCCTAGTAGCCACCATCTGCTATATCACAAGTTATTGCTGTTCAAGCGACGCTGCCTGTCGCTACATGGATGCTTCGTGCTGTTGCATCATCGCGGTGCTCTGCTGCATCATAGCAGCTACCATTGCCTCGATTGCCCTGGCGTACGAGGAGGTGCCATGGATCACTGGCACACAGAAAATCACTTGGTTAAGTTTTGATAAGGCAAGAATTTAACTAAGAACACTCAAAAGACACAGAGAAAGCTAAGCGGACATCCAAGTCCACAGACCTAAGGAATAACCGTTCTGATACCATAAATGTAACGTCCCATTTAATTTAATACACAAAATTAAAGGAAACGTCACACAGAGATAATAATGTAGCATAGTCCTGGGGTTCTTAACACAACCCCAACAAACCGGGCACACCACGATGCCAAAGGAAAACTAAATAAAGGTCTAACAATAGAGCGTAGATCAAGAAGGCATGAAACAATACATGGGCCATAGCCCTAAGGAAACCATGAAAAGAATAAAATCCAGCCCAGATGGCTCAACAGCGGAATCACCATTCCCTTGCTGACCACGAGAACCTCGCCCATCTGCTCCCATCAATCAAATTAGTGATCATCGCAAGAAAGAAGAGCCACATACAAGACAACATTACAACAAACAGGGTAAGCTAGAGCCAAACAACATTTTCATCATTCAGTCAAATATATTTTCATCATCCAATATTCATACAACAACCAAGCATGTTATGACCTTTGAATCAATACACTACGACTTGACTCGACTCATCCAGATACGTATAACCTGGTCGGATTCAGCGGATGCTTGCACTTTTGGTGGATACCTCTGCTCACCCCCGAGCTGCTCACCCCCAAGCTATGTGTTACAAGTGTTTCAATGAATCAAATTTCCCTCACCACAAGGTTAGTCCTTAATGAATTTCAGACCTCCTGCTACTCTCACCACAGGGGTCAGTCCGCTCTAAGTGAGACTAACTGACTCCTTAGAGTGTTAGGATGCAATCCTTACCTTGAATTCTTACCTAGTTATACAGATGGGGCACCACCATGGACACCCACTAACAGGGGTCATGGAATTACGTCCCGACCACTGAAGCGCGACCCTGAAAGTCTCACCTAGAGACCCCAAGGAATTATGCACTGACACAGATCAACCATATTCACATAGCCAAATAATAATCACCACGTATAGATATACATTAATCGTACCAACCTTTAAAGTCAAAGCCTTTCATGATCCAGGCCCAACCCATTTCAAATCATCATATACCATTCATGCTCATAGGATCTTAACTCATCTCATTTTCATGCCACTTAACAATAACCAACTCATTTAGTTCACATGCCAACTTTCATACCAGACCCATCACCTAAAATTCATGATTCATGCCAAGCATGCATAATACTCCATTATATACATGTTTCTTATCATACATTCATACTCAAACCAATATCAGTCATCCAAGAATAAACAAGCACCCAAACAGCGTACTGCCTCGCCCAACCCATCGCTCAGGTTGAAGGGTCTCGCTTAGGCGAGACGTGCTCGCTCAGGCGAGCCCCCCTTCGCCTAGGCGAGTGCTCGAGGAAGCATCCAGAGAACATCACGGGATCTCGCTTAGGCGAGACCCCTCTCACCTGGTCGAGGTGTTCGCTCGCTCAAAAATTTTAGCGAGTCGCCTAGGCGACCTTTCGCACATTGGGGTTTGGGCGAGCCTTCGTCAAACTCTCTTAGGCGAGCCTGACTCGCTTGGGCGAGATTAACAGCTCTCGCCCCTGATTCACCTGCAACAAAGATGTTTCCCGATCCAACCAAATATACCAAGCACTACACACACCAAACCAATGATTTATCCATGCAAACCATTCAAAAGCTCAAGAACAGGCATAAAAACACAACTTAGACTCGAACTCTAACTTCCCGTACCTAGAAAAGGGTTAACAAAACTTCGACACGGGACCTCGGAGCATAGCAGCTCGAGTGATGGACTTGTTGAACTGGCAGAATAGCGGAACAGTGGAAGAAAATGGGATTAATTCGAACTCTAAACGGTGAAATACGAAGAACAACTTTAGGAAATAAATATAGTAGGGTCAGAATCACTTACGTGGAGTAGAAATCACTACTTGAGCTTTTAGGCGGACTGGTTCGAGGCGGGAAACAAACCCTAGCAGAGCTCTAGCGGTACAGTGGAGAGGAAGGCGGCTGCGAATCTGAGAATGAAGAAAGTGTGAGCGTTAGGGCACCCTGGGCTCAACTTTAACATTTGGGCCAGCTCTTAGGCCCATCAGATTTGGGTCAGCCCCTTTATGTAAGGCAAAAAAAAAAGAAGAAAAAATAACAGGGCCTTACAGGAGTGACTGACCGCATAACCATAACCATAACAAAAAGGGGTCACCGAAATATATCCATATGAAAAAGAAAAAAAAACAAGGGACTCACCCTTGGGATTTAGGGCTTTTGATAATATAAGAGATATAAGAGATATATGTGATATGTTATACGGAGGGACATATTGTATTTTATTGATATACCCTATATATAGATTTAAAATGTAACAGAATATCAAGTATAAAATAATTACAATATCTCACCCTTAATATAAAATAATAACTAATTTCCTAAAACTGAAATATATCTCTAAACCTGAAATATTTTCTAAAACCTAATTTAAATAAAAAAAATGATATTAAGTAATATTTCCAAGAAGTTCATCTCTTAATCTGATCAATAATGAATGACTAATTATTTTTTCTTCAATATTTAAAGATGGTTAATTATGTTCAACAAAGTTAGTGAAACTCTTACCTTATCAACATAGAACCATGGGCACGTTGCGTGTTGCAGTTTTCTGAGTTTGGTTTGAAATGTGTGGACTCAAGTGTGAGGAAAGCACTAGAGTTGCATGTATACGAATGAAAAGCTAACTTTTCGAACTTCATAGAAACTTAAAGCGAATAATACACTGTCCTTTAGTTATACCATTAATTACTGTCATTGGATTATATATCTCTCTTTATTACTTGTATCACTCCTAGATTACGTGATATTTATTATTATCTAAAGTAGCATGTTCAAGAGTCTGGACTCAAAGTTATGAAAATATAAAGACTTGTATGTAGTAAATGGAGCCATTATATTTTTTCCTGAGATAATCAAGTTTGATATACATGAAATATTTTGTCTTACTTAAATAAATAACATAAAACATTAAAAACTAGTTTATAAAAGTTTGTATGGGCTTGCAAATGCTGGCAAACAAAAGCGTTTTATCACTCATATATAAGATAAACCAGATCATGATAGAGTTATTAATAAGTTTTTCAACCTCGAACTATTAAAGAATTATATTTCATCTTTAAATTGAATTATAAAATATTTAATATATACACACTTCATAAAATGAAGTAAAACATTTTCTTTAATAAATGATATGTAAAGTATTTTATATATAACTACAAGTCCTGTGTGTTCACATTTATTTATTTATTTATATATATATATATATATATTAGTATGTAATAATATTGTGAATAGTTAATATATAAAGTAAATTTATATTTATTAAGAATGAAATGGAATAAATGAAAAAACAATAACTCTTGATGAATGAAAAAAAAATTATCAAGAAAATTTTATAAAAAATATGTAAAAAATAATTGTTAATTTCAAATAACTAAATAAATAATTTATTATAAAATGTAAAATAGGAATAAAAATTGTGTACACAAAACAGAATTTCTTTATATATTTTATATATAAGAATAGATTATAAATAGTTATAGATAAGAAGTTATACAATCAACTAAAATATAACTTCTATATATAGTTAGTCACAAGATATTTTATATTTTATGACTTTAATCAAATTTAACGATAAAATATTTTATAATTTAATTTATAAAATACAATATATACAATAGATTAAATATTTATTTATTAATTTGATTTTGTGAGATTTTAATTTTTTTTAAGTGGCATCAAAGTTTATTTTAATAGTGTTTGTTAGATATTTTGTCACTCAATATCAAACTGTAGAATGTAAATATTATCTTATAAAATCATTTCTAAGGTTGAATTGATCTTAAGCCTATTTTTCCGATATGAATGTTAAAATCTATAATAAAATTTATTCGAACTATTATGCCTTCTATTATTACATCTTGATTATGATCTGTGAAGTTAAATTCTCACACACGAATTTATAAATAAAATACGAATATTACTTTACTAAACTAATAATTTTATGATATTGAATTAAAATCACAATTCAATGTTTTTATTTTACTTAATATTTATATATGAGTTTCTTACATAATGGCAACAACCTGCATCTAAATCATGATTACTTTGTAAAATTAACGTTAGCATCTTTTTCTCTCATCAGGAAAGTTAAAGAGAGTGTATTCATTACCTAATACGTATATTTCTGTCCAAAAACACCATCATTTGCACTTGCAGATAAGAACAAAATTTGTTACAGGGAATATTATTATCATTAGAAAGATAATATAAATAATTTGTTTAACAAAACACATTAAGTTTATCAGTTTAGATTTTCTAAAGTAACGCAGATAAGAAGCATTAAAAAAATAATATAAACATGTAAAGATGTGAATATCTTAATTCAAAAGAGATTGTTATTTTTTAACTATCAAAATGTGAGTTTTAATAATTTTTTTATATCTATGAAATGGATATGTATTATTAATAGGTCATAACTAATGTTAAACCATAAATAAATCATTTTGTTAAAAACGCGTGCCATTATCATTTATTCATACAAATATTATCATATAACTATAAAGCTCATTAATTATTTACTTTTTTAAAAGAAGAATTTAATGGGATGCATATTTATTGGGATTTGAACACACTAGAGATCACAAACATGTTTCTTAACTATTTATAAGAACCAATAAATGTTTTTTTACCAAAGTTTTTTTATTAAAAACCAAGGTGGAAACACATTGTTCACAATAAAACCTGTAATTTTAATGAAAACTATGAAACCATTTTTTTAACATTTAAGTGATTTTTATTATGTGTCTATAGGTATATAATGTAAAAGGACATATTTTTTTAATTGCTTAAAGAATAATTGAATAACTTTTGTGTTTTAAGTAGAATTATAAATATTCTTATCCTTTTTATTTGTTTATCATATATTCACATACATCCAATACAAAAACTTTTTAAATTAAAGAGATTAAAGGCTTAATACGAAGATGAAATGGAAAAGACAACAAAATATAATAAAAATTAGTATATTTGACATAAGAGTTTTGAGAAAAATGTCTTTTGCTATCATAATAAATGTTAATCTTTCGAAAATTACCATTAAATGAAAAACAAAAATATCCAATAAAGAAGATCATAATTTATAACTTCAGATAAATTGCTATTTCATTGTCACCAAAGTTTACTCTACATCTGACAACAATAATAGATATAATATAATTTATTAAAATTGCATTTATATTATAAAAATAAATTACATATATGTATTAAAGAATGAAATAAATGAAATGAAACTCTTCCTAAAATCATGGTTACCATATCTAGTGGGACTGAAATAATATTTTAGCATAATTATGATGTTAATATATTTGTTGTGATTCAAAGTAACTGCATTGTGTTATGGTTATAGTTTGGAGAGAGTTAATCATCATCATTCATATCTTCTCTTGCATCTTCAGCTGTAAGCTCTCTCTCACTTCTATATAAACGTGTCTTCTCCATTCTTCTTCTCATCAAATCTGCCTCTCTTGCGTCAAATCTATCATGCTCTTCATGTCAGAAGATCAAAGTTCTCATGATACGAACGTGCTCTGGGGAAACACGAATTCACAAAAGCAGAAGAACGAAAAGGACGAAGGTGTCATGAAAAAGAAGCGAAATCGAGAGCTGAACAAAGCTACCAGTGCAGAAGGAAATGCTGAAAATAATCGCGAATCTGATCATGAAATGCATATATGGACTGAGAGAGAAAGGAGAAAGAAAATGAAAACCATGTTCGCTAGTCTTCATGCATTGCTTCCGCATGTTCCTTCTAAGGTAAATATTTTCCATCAGATTCATGTTCATTCTTAGGTTTACTTCGTTTCAACTGTTTGATCATGGTTTTGCAGGCGGATAAATCAACGGTTGTGGATGAAGCAGTGAGCTACATCAAAAATCTCGAGAGAACCCTGGAAAAGCTTGAGAAGCAGAAAGAAGAAAGGGTCCGATGTGGGTCCACGTTTGGGTATGGGTCATCATCACCGTCGATGTTTATGACTGCTCAGGGACTTTCTTCTAATTACGGCTTTTCGAACGCGATTATGGGAACTTCTTCAAACGCGCTTTTACTCCCTGCGCAGCAGCAGCCAGTAGCTTTTGATAAAACCTGGGCCTCTTCAAACATGGTCTTGAATGTTTGTGGAGACGAGGCCCAATTCTGCATTTGCGCGGCCCATAAACCGGGTCTGGTGTCCAGCATAGTTTTTGTGCTTGATAAATACAAGATCGAGCTTGTGTATGCCCACATTTCGTGCATGGGGAATGGAAATGCAATCATGATTCAAGCTCATGTACGTTTCAAACTCTTGTGCACTTTTCATTATTACTTCTTATAAAAAACTAAATATTTCTAATTACTCAGACACGCAATTTCTAAATTATTAAAAATACAAAAAATAAATAAATTTATTAATTACTACAGCTTTAATACAAAAATGACACGCATTCATACATTTACTTTAAAAGAATTCAACATTTTTCTTATTATATAGAAGCATGTTACATTAACATAAAATTAGGGTTAGTTTAACTTAGATGAAGTTTTTTGATGATTCAGGGAAAACGAGCTTCACATCAGTTCCTGGATGCAAATTCAGTGGAAGAAATTTACAGGCAAGCTGCGGGAGAGATTCTGCTATGGATCGCTTAAAACTTTGGTTGAAAACACTTATATTATTATTATTATTATTATTATTATTATTATTATTATTATTATTATTATTATTATTATTATATGTTTATTGTAATTAAGTAATTTTTCTTAAGACTATTAGTGGGATTTTGTGGCTTAACTTCATATGTTCAAATATTGTTGTTTAAGGATTAAACTAAATTTGTATGTTTAATTATCGAAAATCAATGAATAAAATATTTAAATTTATTTTCAACGTTTGTAACTGTGATTTTGTAATATAATAGTCCTAAAAAATAGTATTAATTTTAGATCTTCATATTTTTTTTCGTCCAAAAGACTTAAAAGATAATTAAGCCAAAATAAAGATATACCATTCATGATATAAGTATATAAATCTTAAGACAAATAAAGTTTGTATTCACAATAAAAACAAACATAAATTAAAAGGAAATTTTCAATTCGTTTAAAGTATATAATCGTGAAGTTAATGGTTAGGAATAGTATACAAAGTTTTATATTATCCATCGATGAAAAAATATTAATGGCATGATTCTAAAGTAATTTTTGTAAAAAAACGAAACTTTTTATACATTTTTTTTCATTAGATTAGACGATTATGTAGAGTTGTTTTATTTTGTTAGCACTTAGTCTATTTTCTCAAAATCGTGAATCCAAAGTAGAATTGTCTATATTGTAGGTTATGAAATTATTAGTTTATTTTTGTTTTAATTACTAACGATCTTGCCTAGTTAAAGGAAGCGTTGGAACAAAAAATTGTATAAAATGTCATATCAAAGCTATATGTTAACAAAAATATATATTAAATGTGTATATTCGCCTATATTGATAATTTATTAACGTAGTTGAGTCTTACTATTCCTCTTTACATAACAAAAGGATTTAACTTATTCCAAAACATATTTTTCAAAAAAGGTTTTTCGTGTATTTGATGAAATTGTATATTTGAAAATATAAATAAGCAAAATATTATGAAACCTTTTAGCAAAACAAAAATAATTGGATTTGAAAGACGACGAGGATGGTGTGTTTCTTTGATGAAATTAAACCCCAACAAATTTCTCAATTTTTAAAAGTTTTAAAATATTAATTTCTGAATAAATCAAAAATATAAATTATCATAATCAAGATGCTACAAAGCCTATGAAATTTTGGAAAAAGTATTTTGATTTAGTTTCAATTTAATTATTACTAACATGATGACTACCTATTATAAGAGACATATAGTAAACACAACGCTAACCTAAGGCCAAAATGGTAATACACTTGTTTTAAGTCCTTAAAAAAATATTTTTAGTATTACTATCTTCTATTAAATTATTTATAAAATTATGTTTGAGAATAAAATTTAATTAAAATATTATGTTACGGTTAATTTCTATTGGTATTGAAAATGATATTAGATAAAAATTAATTAAAATAGTGTTATGGTTAATTTTTATTGGTAAAAAAATGATAATGAGTTAATAACTTTTTTTAATAAATCATAACTTTAGTTAGGAAAAAAAATATTGGTTAATTATCTATATTTTTTATAATCATGACTTCTTATTTGCGAATTTTAGGGTTTAATTTCTTGCTTTTTCTATTGCTTGGCTCTTTGTTTTTTGATTGAACATTGTTTCAATAGTTTTAGAATTAACCGACTCATTTGAAATATTATGATGGTCCAATTGTGATTTAATAAATAAAATTTAAAGACTTATTGATTATTATTATGGGAAGTGATAATAAAATGAAATAAACTAAAGATAAAATAAAAACCAACTTGATGGACGTTGATTTATAAAGGGGATTGGTGTTCTGTCTCTGGCCATAAAGTTCTTTTCATAGTAACCCATCAAGAATGTGTGAGAAGAGAAAGAAAGGCAAAGAGGTAGATTGGGAAACGGTGGTTGAAGAGCACACAAAAATTATAAATTGAAGAACGCATATTCACACAGGTTAGTGCTCTATTATGTTTTATCGTGTGAGAATCATAAATCTTAATGATCCTTAATTAGTTTTACATGTGATATAAGAACCAAGTTTTATAGGATTTATGATTCTCCAATTTTATGACAATGTTTCCCAAATTTTAGTGAACCCTAATTATAGAATTTAGGGATTTTAATGTTTTTCTCCCGCGTTTATGTAAAAGAGAACCGTTTCTCTTTTGATTTTAAATCGCGTGTTAAAATCGTCATCAGTGGCATGAAACTAGTTTTTGGTGAAAACTATCATGCGTGGTTTAATTTGAAATTGGAAAGTTTTTTGTTCGTTTTAAGTGATTCAATTGCAAATTGAAAGGCATCAACAATTTTATGTTTATTGAATTGTATCAAGTTTTTATTATAAGTGTACAAATGTTTAATGCGAAAGAGCATGATGCCATGATGCCATGATGCCTCCCGTACGAATAGGATTAACTGGAATTGTGTGTGTGGTTTAACTACAAATAGATTGAACGTGCCATTATTGAATACGTGCCACTAATTGGAATCATGTTTTTCGCTACTGTTACGTGTGTACGTATGAAAGTTGTTTATTTTAATTTGGAATCAAGTAATGAATGGCATATTGTGAAAGTATGAAAATCGTTACTGTGAATGTGCCAATTCCAATTCCTTTTCTCCTTACGCTATTTTATTTTTTTATTTATTAAGATTAAAGTGTAATGTTTTTATTAGTTTATGTTGCCAATAAAATTAATATTAATTATTTTATTTATATAAATAATTAATAATTTTATTTTAATTTGCAATAATATGTATGTTTGTTATTGTTAAATTAAAATTAAGATTAATGAGGATGCTATATACAGTTTATAGCAATTAAATGTGTAATTATTTATTTGAAATCAAGTATGATAAATTTTGTTAGTCACCTTTAAAGTGGCCAAAATTTTTAAGTTTTTGTGATTTCAAATTATTAATGTTTTTATTTCAATTACCCTTAGTATGGATGCTAATTTATGAATAGTTAAATTTATGAGTTAATTGAAATTCATTAATTATAAGGCATTTCAGGATCGCCCAAAAGTTGATTTGTTCTTATAATTAATGAGCATGATTGTAGATAATTTTGTATGTGTCACTAGTTTTATTTATATACCCAAAGGTAGTAAGTGATTCTAGTTGATGCATATTTTAATTATCAATTATGTTATAATGATTAGAATCATTATGTTTATGTATTATTGGATCTCCCAAAGGAGAACATTAGTATGCATAGAATGATTGTTTATGTCTGAATCTGTTTTTACGTTTAGTTTTATGACTCAAAGCATTAATGTTAGGCATGTGTTAATTGCAGTCTTTGTTACGGTATCTTTACACTCGCATGCTTCGTCTGTTCCAGTCTTTAATAGGTTGAATTTCCCTGGCTGGAGTGAGCAAGTCCAATTTCACTTAGGTGTGTTGGATCTTGATCTAGCTTTTCAAGTTGAAAAGCCGACTACTATCACAGATGCCAGTAGTAGTGAAGAGAAAGCTCATTACAAAGCTTGGGAAAGGTCAAACAGACTTAGCTTAATGTTTATGAGAATGAGTATAGCAAGTAATATAAAGTTAACTCTTCCCAAAACCGATAAAGCAAAAGAATTTATGAAATTTGTGGAAGAGCGCTCCCAAACTGCTGATAAATCTCTCCTGAGACACTGATGAGTACGTTGACGAATATGAAGTTTGACGGTTCACGTACTATGTATGAGCATGTAATCGAGATGACAAATATCGCAGCAAGACTTAAGTCTCTAGGAATGACAGTGGATGAAGGTTTTCTCGTGCAGTTCATTTTAAACTCATTACCATCTGAGTATGGTTAATTCCAGATGAACTATAACACCATGAAAGACAAGTGGAATGTGCATGAATTGCACAATATGCTAGTTCAGGAGGAGACCCGATTGAAGAACTTAGGAAGCCACTCTATTCAGTATGTGAAGAATCAAGGAGCTGTATGAAAGAAAGTTACTAAGAAACATGGAAAGGGTAAAGAACCACTAAAGATTGTCGATTTCTCAACCAAAATCCAGAAGAAAAATGACAAATGTCATTTTTGCGAGAAGTTTGGACATTTCCAGAAGGACTGCATAAAGCGCAGAGCTTGGTTCGAAAAGAAAGATGAGCATAGTGCTTACGTATGTTTTGAATCAAACTTAACTAAAGTTCCCCATAATATGTGGTGGATTGATTCTGGATGTACGACTCATGTTTCTAATGTGATGCAGGGATTTCTTACAACCTGAACCATAAACCCAAATGAGAAGTTTGTCTTCATGGGCAATAAAGAGAAAGTTCTAATAGAAGCGGTCGAGACTTGTCGTCTAATCCTCGACATTTGATATCACTTAGACCTTATGGATACTTTTTATGTACCTAGTATCACTGGGAATTTAATTACTTTGTCTAAACTTGATGTTGCTGGATACTCTTTTAAGTTTGGGAATGGTTATTTCAATTTTTTTAAGCGTACTTTTATGATTGGATCTGGTACACTTTATGATGGTTTATATAAATTGAATTTGGATAATTTATATGCTGAAACTCTTTTGACTTTGCATCATAATGTTGGCACTAAACGTAGTTTAGGGGATGAACGATCTGCTTACTTGTGGCATAAACGTTTGGGACATATTTCCAAAGAAAAAAAATTGCAAAGATTAGTAAAGAATGAAATCCTTCCAGATTTAGATTTTACTGATCTGAATGTGTGTGTGTGTGAGTATTAAAGACAAACAAATAAAACACACAAAGAAAGGAGCCACGAGAAGCACTTAGCTTCTTGAAATCATAACACCGATATATGTGGTTCGTTTGATGTAAATTCTTTCAATAAAGAGAAGTACTTCATCACCTTTATTGATGATTTTTCGCGTTATGGACATGTCTATCTACTGCATGAGAAATCTCAATCAGTGAATGCCTTGAAAGTTTATATAAATGAAGTAGAAAGACAATTAGACAAAAAGGTGAAAATCATAAGGTCTGATAGAGGTGGTGAGTATTATGGAAGATATGATGAAAGTGGACAACACCCTGATCTGTTCGCTAAGTTCCTTGAGAAACGTGGTATTTGTGCTCAATACGCAATGTCAGGCAAACCACAACAAAATTGTGTATCAGAAAGGCGTAATCGAACCTTACTGGATATAGTTAGGAGTATGTTAAGTATTCATGTTTAATTGTATCATTGATGATGTATGCTTTAAAGACTGTCATGTATTTGTTGAACAGGGTTCCTAGTAAAGTTGTTCAAAAGACTCCTTTTGAGTTGTGGACGAGTAGGAAACCCAGTTTGAGACACCTACATGTTTGGGGTTGTCAGGCAAAAGTAAGAATATTCAATCCGCAAGAAAAGAAACTGGATGAAAGAACAATCAGTGGATATTTCATTGGTTATCCAGAAAAATCAAAAGGGTATATGTTTTATTGTCCTACCCATAGCACAAGAATTGTAGAAACTGGAAATGATCGGTTCATTGAGAACAGTGAAACCAGTGGGAGTGAAGCTTCACGAAATGTGGAGATTAAGGAAGTTATAGTACAAGTTTCTTCTTTATCAAGAGTTGTTGTTCCACATGTTGTAGAAACTCACAACAATCAAGAAGAACAACAAATTAATGATCCCGAGGTTATTAATGAACCAATAGTAGAACGACTACAAGAAATAGTATTAAGAAGATTTCACAAAGATAGAAAGTCTACTATTTCGAATGACTATGTGGTTTATCTACAAGAGTTAGAAAATGACTTAAGTATTGATAATGATCCAATTTCTTTTTCAGAAGCCATTAATGGTGATAATTCTGATAAGTGGTTAGATGCCATGAAAGATGAGCTTCAATCAATGACACATAATGACGTATGGGACCTTGTAGAATTGCCAGAAGGATGCAAGAGAGTTGGGTGTAAATGGGTCTTTAAGACTAAGCGTGACTCTCAAGGCAATATTGAACGTTACAAGGCCCAACTTGTTGCCAAAGGTTTTACTCAGAAAGATGGCATTAACTATAAGGAAACATTTTTGCTTGTTTCTAAGAAAGATTCTTTTAGAATTATCATGGCATTAGTAGCTCATTATGATCTTGAGTTGCATCAAACAGATGTTAAAAATGCTTTTCTGAATGGGGATTTAGAAGAGGATGTCTATATGGACCAACCAGTGGGGTTCGCTAAAGAATGAAAGGAACACATGGTGTGTAAACTTAAGAGATCAATATATGCACTTAAGCAAGCTTCTCGGCAATGATATCTTATGTTCAATGATACTACTGTGTCCTTTGGATTTAAGGAAAACACTGTTGATCGGTGTATATATCTGAATGTTAGTGGGAGTAAGTTTATATTTTTGATTCTGTATGTTGATGATATCTTACTTGCGACTAATGATCTTGGTCTATTAAGTGAGACTAAGAGGTTTCTCTCTAATAACTTTGAAATGAAAGATATGGGTGAGGCATACTATCTGATAGGAATAGAAATATTTCGTGACAGATCACAAGGACTATTAGGTTTGTCTCAGAATGCATATATTAATAAAGTTTTAGAGAGATTCAGAATGGATTAATGTTCAACATCTCCTGTTCCAATACAGAAAGGAGACAAGTTTAGTCTCATGCAATGTCCAAAGAATGATTTGGAACGGAAACAGATGAAAAATATCCCTTATGCATCTATTGTTGGGAGTTTGATGTATGCTCAAACCTGTACGAGGCTGGATATTAGCTTTGCATTTGGTATGCTTGGTAGATACCAAAGTAATCCAGGATTGGAGCATTAGAAAGCTGCAAAGAAAGTTTTAAGATACCTACAAGGAACAAAGAATCACATGCTTACTTATAGAAAATCTTATCACCTTGAGGTGATAGGTTATACAAATTCAGACTTTGTCGGCTGTGTGGATACAAGAAAGTCTACATTTGGTTATGTGTATCTTTTAGCTAGAGGAGTGATTTCATGGAAAAGTGCGAAGCAGTCTGTCATTGCTGCATCCACCATGGAAGCTGAATTTGTGGCATGCTTTGAGGCCACAATTCAGGCTAATTGGTTGCGGAACTTTATTTCAGGACTTAGAGTAGTCGAAAGTATTTCCAAGCCGCTGAAAATTTATTGTGATAATTCCGCAGCAGCCTTCTTTTCTAAAAACGACAAGTATTCCAAAGGTACTAAGCATATGGGGCTGAAATACTTTGTCGTTAAAGAAGAAGTTCAGAAACGTAGAATGTCAATAGAACATATTAGCACAAATCTTATGATTGTTGACCCTTTAACAAAAGGGTTACCGCCCAAATTGTATGATAGTGATGTAAAGAACATGGGCATTATGTCTACTAGTGAATGTTAAATGTTGATTGTTAATGTTATTAATGTTTATGTGACACTCTGAGCTCCCTAATGTATAAGTTTCTGAAATCTGTGTTTTCTTCTTTATGTTTATGCATGCAAATTATGATGAAGAAAACAAATTATGTTATGTTATTGCTTTGTAAAAATTACATTATGTTTGAACCCATTATGGACTTCTCGTTTTAAGGTCATATTAAAAAGAAATGGATTATATAATAGTACATGGAAGGGATCATGTCGGTCGAATGATGTGTGACCGCCATGACACTTATTATTTTTATATCTTTAATTATGAATAATGATGGAACCAATTTATACAAGGTCTTTTAATGTGTATTATGTTTATGTATTAAATCATATAATGTTATGACATTATATGAGTCAAGTGAGAGAATGTTAGAATTAATTGACGAATTAATTCTATTAGTGACTCATTTGAAATATTATGATGGCCCAATTGTAATTTAATAAATAAAATTTAAAGACTTATTGGTTATTATTATGGGAAGTGATAATAAAATAAAATAAACTAAAGATAAAATAAAAATCAACTTGATGGATGTTGGTTTATAAAGGGGTTGGGGTTTTGTCTCTGACCATAAGGTTCTTTTCACAGTAACCCATCAAGAACGTGTGAGAAGGGAAAGAAAGGCAAAGAGATAGTTTGGAAAACGGTAGTTGAAGAGCACACAAACATTATAAATTGAAGAACACATATTCACAGAATCTCTCATAGATCAAGGTTAGTGCTCTATTATGTTTTATTGTGTCAGAATCATAAATCTTAACTATCTTTAATTAATTTTACAAATAGTTCGATTTAAGACATTAGTCATATAAGATAAAATGTTAAAAGTAAAAAATTAAAACTTGATATATTGTTATTCATTTAATTTACCTGTTTGAATTCTAAATCGACCTTGGTTACATATTTCTTTATCAAATGATAATTGTCTTTTTTATTAAAAAAGTGTTAATTTAATATCTTAAATATATAATATCTTGATAATTTTTAATTGCATAAACAAATTTTATATATATTATTAAGCTTCTATCCAAATCTCTCTGTAATCGATCTTCAAAATATATTTTTTAATTATTTTATTAATGATTAATAATTAATAAATAAAAAGATATCATTATTACGTTTGTTTTAGATTTTTTAAATTCTTGAGTCATTCTTGACTCACAAGATAAGAGTATAATTTAATCATTTGTATATCTATGAATAAAGTTATTAATGAAAGTTAACAAAAGAAAAACTATTTTTTATAACATAGTGCAGTTTTAGTAACTATTTTGTAATTTTGTCTTTTAAGTCGCTTTGCTGAAATTTATGAAAACAGTTACATTGTGATTTGTAACTGAAAATAAATTAAATTAAACTACATACACAATCAATTATATTGTCAAAATAACAAATATTTTGAAGTATTTTTTGTATACATAATTAATTATGAGTCACAATAACGTAATGCATAATAAATTATGAGTTTATATTATAATAATAATAATAATAATAAATAATTAAAAAATGATATTAAAAATAATAAATAAAGTCTCTAATAAAAAATAAATTTATTTTATTTTTTATTATTTTATATTTTTTAATTTATTAAAGAATCACACTTTTCACTTTATAGTTTTTCTTTTTATTTTTTTCTCTCACTTTCTTTTGTACCATTGAAACTTTAATTTTGTGTTTTTAAATTAAACAATATTTTTTTTACATTAACATAATCTTGTGTTTGGACGAAGGATTTCAACAATTTTAAAAAATTAAAATACATAAAATTCAAATTATTTATAATTGAATTTTCTTCATTTCTTAAATAATTTGTTTGGATGGAGTAAATGAAATATCTCATATTTCAAATTTTTTATTTGGATAAAGCAATTGAATTTCTATTTTAAGGGAAACTCAACATTATCATTGAATCCAAGTTAAGCTAGCTCGACTATAGAAGATTCAACTTGGGACGATAGACCCGACCTTTAGTCTGGTTAACTCGTCTCAACCTTCACTCTAGGCTGACTTGACCTTTAGCACAAGCTAACTCGACTCAAACTTCAATATAAGCCCACTCAGGTCAACCTTCGCCCTAGGCCGACTCAAGTTGACCATTGGCCCGGGCCAACTCAAGTCCACCTCTGACCTAGGCCAACTCTATTCAACATGTGGCCCTTATTGACTCGGCTCAACCTTCGAACCACGTGATTTGGCTTAGTCTTCAGCCCGGGACGACTTAGCTTGACCAATGGCCCGAACTGACTCAGCTCAACCTTCGTGTTGGGCCCGATTGACTTGACTTTCATCCTAGGCTGACTCAGTTTTGCCTTCGGCCCTTCGATTGGGCTGACTCGACTTGAACTACCTCCCAGGCTAGCTTGGCTCGACTAATGGACCAATGGCTCATGCTGACTTGGCCTGATCTTCCATCTTGAACAACTCGGTTCGACCTTCGTCCCAGGACAACTTGGCTCAACTTTGTCCTGCCCTTGCTCGGCTCTACCATTGATATGGATCGACTCGACTCGACCTTCGGTCCGAATTGACTTGGGTTAACCTTTAATCCGAGTCGAATGGGGCTGACTCGTGAAATTTCACAACTTGTGAAATTAAAATTTTCTTCTTTTTTGAGTGAATTTCCAATTCTATCATTTTTATTATTTAGGTTAAATAATGTCTTTGGTCCCCATTTTCGTAACAAAATATAGATTTGGTCCCTCTATTCTTTTTTATCTCAATTTGGTCCCTATTTTGGAAAATTTGATGCAATCAAGTCCTTTTTGTTAGTGGTGCAATAACAACGTTAAATAGGTGCAGCGTGTCAGTCCCTGGATTTTTAATATATTTTTTAAAATTTTTAAAAAAATTAAAAATTTTATTAAAAAAACTAAAAATTTGCCATGTGTGTCAAGCTAACGTCATGCCACATGTCACTATTATGTTAGTTGTCGTTTCCTCATTCTCAATTTGGTCCTTGTATTTTTATTTTTATCTCAATTTAGTCCCAATGTTTATAAAAATTGTGCAATTTCGTCGCTCACCAAGTTGAAATTTTTTTTTTATATAAATGTTATACAAATATTTTTATTAAATTTGATATTTTTATTCAAATTGATATTTTATAATATATTTTTAACAAAAATAAGTTTATTTAAATTTGTGTTTCACATTCAAATTTACTTGAAATTGTTTTCAAATTTTAAATTTATTTGTTTTGGATTTTTACATAAAGTTGTTAAAATTATTTTTAAAATTTATATAATTGTTATTTTTACACTAACTCAAACATTTGTATAGAAATTATTGAACTTTACTATTTAAAAACACACAATTATTTGAAATATATATTCAAATAAAAAAATAATATTAAAGTATGATGTAATAAAATATCAATATAATTTATGATTTGTTTTCTATTAGCATTATTTTCTGTTAACAACTTTAAAACAATTTTAAATAAAATTCATTGTAAAATATAAATTTAAATAAATTTAATCTTGTTACAAATTTTTACTTGAAATATCAATTTTGATAGAAATATTTGTGCATATTTATATAAAAATTAAATTTGGTTTCAATTTAGAGAGAGACAAAATTGTTCAATTTTTTACAAAAATTGATACTAAGTTGAAACAAAAATAAAAATACAAGGACCAAGTTGAGAATGAGGAAGTGACACCTGGCATGATAGTGACACATGTCATTGTCACTGCCACATCACATTGTTACTGTCATCAGTTTGACACGTGGCAAATTTTTTCATTTTTTAAAAAAAAATAAAAAAATAAAAAAATTCAAAAAATCAGGAACTGACATGTGACACCCCTTCTAATGTTGTTACTGCACCACTAACAGAAAGGACTTGATTGCATCAAATTTCCCAAAATAGAGACCAAATTGAGATGAAAAAAATAGAATGACTAAATCAATATTTTGTTACGGAAATGGAGACCAAAGACATAATTTAACCTATTATTTACCCTTCTTAAAGTTCTTCAATTTCAAATTCCTTTTAATTTCGTGTCCAAATAAATCATTTTATTTCAAAGAATTTCAAATTCTCCAAATAAATAAATTACTCTCTTAAATTGTTTTGTCCAAGCACAAAATCTATTTTTCTTCTATAGTTTTTATGATTATGTAGTTTTTGTTCCTATACAAATTTAATTGTACATTTAAAGTTTTCCAAAATTAAATAATTTGTTGTCTACTATATTAGTACGTGATTCAATTACTATCATAAATTTATGGCGGTAGCAATATCACTTACTTATTTATATATAAGATATTCATGAAAACTATTATAATAATAATGATTAACATGTAATTTCATGACTAGATACTTTTATTTTAAAAATTAAATAATATATTAATAACTATCTTTTTTTTTCAGAACTAAAAGATCCAATTAAATTTTTATTGGAATCAAAATTATTCATTGTAAGACTACAAAAAGTAAAGGTGAATTTTAAGTATATTTATTAACCTTATTCTTTGCAGGAAAAAAAAAAAGTGATATTTTAAAGTAATTTTTGTGTGTTTATAATGCATAACGTGAAAATATTAAATACCTCCAAATAAATATAGATTGTAATAAAAAAAGGAGTACAAAAATATTTTTATTTTTTATCATATAATTGTATGCACAATAAAGAAAAGCTCTTGTTGAAAAACGGTAATGGCTTAATATGATGCTGATAAAGAAAAAACTTAATATGAAGAAGAAAACAGAAAGATAAAGAAAATAAATAAATTTATATTCCAATATAAGAATTTTGATAAAAATAATAGTTAACATCATAAATGTTAAAGGTTTCAAATTTATCAGCGGGTAGGATTTAAACAAAAGAAGAAAATATTGAAAAAAAATCACAATTACATGAAAATTACTTTTTTATTGCTACTCCTCTATCTTAATAATGTCACCAAAATATTTTAAGTTTCAAAATGATGAGAAATGTCATAAAATGTATTAAATATATTCATAGTATTAAAAAAACTATATTTTTGAAGAATGAAATAAATGAAGCGAAAGCTAAGAAGCAAGTGGGTCAGTATGTGGTGGGATATGAGGATAGATTGAGGTACACAACATTAAACTATATATTAAATGTTTTTATTATAATTCAACGTAACGCCATGTTCTTACGAATGTATTTTGGTTTTTTCTTAGTAATTTTGACATTTATATTTTGTCTTTGTACCTTCCTAAACTTCGTCACCTGAGTTTGAACCATTCTTCCTAACATCAAACTCAACTTTCTTAGCCTCTCATTTCTTTCTCTCCACACTTTCTAGTCACAAAATCAGCTTTTACTTCTTATGGATTTCTTATTGGAAAATCATACAGACACTTCTTCTAGTTCTAATCGTTCCAGTGAAATTAAAACAAACCAAAACCTTGTTGTGAATACGATGTCAAATGAAGATGTTGTTGATGAAAATGAGAAGAAAATTATTACTAGTGGTGAAGAGTCCTACGATCCGGGAACTAATACTGAACTGCATCTATCCATCGAAAGAGGCCGAAGAAAGAAAATGAAAGAAATGTTCGACGATCTTAGTGCTTTACTTCCCCAACTTCCTTCAAAGGTATGCATTTCATATTCAAGGTTTTTAAGGATATTTAATAATATTAATATTTATCAACACACACAAAAAAAAATACTGAAAAAAGTGAAAGAAAAATCCCTTTCTTGCAAAAAGAAAAAAAAATCTCATATTACATTCTTAGATGATCATTGATCGAGCCAAAACACTTGAGATACTTTAAAAGCTAAAATATTTAATATATGTAGATTATTTCATAGTATAAGAATATATTTACAACTTCTCCTAAATTTTCGTAATGGGATCTTGTAAGCCTGAACATATAATTAAGATGATGGGCCTAACCTTCAAATTATTTAGTGTGTTATTGTTCCTGATAAGTTATATATATTTTTTCATATATGGTTATGATTAGTCATTGTCATGGCATAGTTATGGTCATTGAGAGATTGTGGTTCTATATGGTTATATAACATTAGTCTTACACATATAAGACCTTAGACACCACTTTTACACCAAAACCTTAAGGCAATGTTGTTATGGGTCTTTATTCTTATATGGTGTTTAACTTTGTCTTTTCTATCCAATGTGGGACTTTTTGACTCACACTTGGACTATTCCCAACATCTCCCCTCAAGGGTGAGTCCCTTGTTGTTTTTTTTTCCTTTTTCATATGGTATATTTTCC
>Ga0209589_1000643_pt1 | contig 50897 bp, 24 predicted proteins | sample CowpeawhiteBW_FD_187525 | JGI IMG/M metagenome (GOLD analysis project Ga0209589, IMG submission 187525) | Root nodule microbial communities of legume samples collected from California USA - Cow pea white BW (SPAdes) (version 2) | ecosystem: Host-associated > Plants > Roots > Nodule | place: USA...
ACAGAGAGAACGAGCAAAAATAGGCACCACCACAGAGAGAATGTTTTGAAAATAATAAAGATATATAATTTATTTTATTTTAACTATCTTGTATAAATATTTGCATATGTGTATTTTTTTTTTTTTGTTTTTTTAATTTTTTTTTTTTTTTTTTTATTGAACTTTATGAAAGTTGTTAAAATGAGTATTTTAATATTTTTGGTATAAGAAATGTTTCACCATTCATTATAAATGACAATATGCAAAACGAATTTGGTGGTTCTGTTTATGGATGAAAAAAGAGGGAATACTAAATGAAATATGAAGCGTGTACCAAACAATAGTTAGTCAAAATAATCTGGAGGAAGGAAGTAATCACAAGCTGTATTTCTGGTTGCCTTCAATCATGTCATGTCAATAAACAAATACCATGTCATCTTTCCATTCATGAATGAATCAATCACAAATATCTTTTTGGTCTCCTTTTGCTTCAATCATATCTTGTATATGTATCAAAGTTTCCTAACTTTTTTTTTTAGTTTTTAGCTGAATTGTTTGGATTAAGAAAGAAACATATAGCAAAATATACTAAAAAAATAATAAAAACTTATGTATCACAAAATAAATATTAAATTACACATTATATTTTTTTCGTACATATATATATATATATATATATATATATTAGTTATATAATTTCTAAAGTCGTTTTATTTTTAAATATGATAAGATGAAAAAAAGTATAATGCATAACCATGATACAATATATTCAATGTTTAGTATTAACCATAATTATAATATGATATTAAATTGGGTAATCAGGAACGGTAACATAATGATGAAAATGTTTATAACAAAACATATAATAAAAATTATGATAAAGGTGATAATAGCAACTATAATAATAAAATGACTGTTTTAATAGTAAAATTGACAAAAATAATACTAAAGTGTAATTAAATTTTAAGTATCTAAAATTGAGAATTTATAATTAAATTTTTATTAATTTTTTTATCAAATTTGTATTTAAAATTTTTATATTTTTGAATTGTGTTTGTGCATTTTAATTATTTGGTTAAATGTGTGAGTGGATCTCGTACTTATATTTACTTATTTTGTTACGTATGGATAATATTTTTAATGTAAAATAATGAGTGATTTATATTATTTTAATTAAGTACATATCGATCATGAGATCATTGTACTCTCAATAACTTTCATGTCATCCTCTGTGCTAATTAAGAAAATATTATGATTATTACTACTGATGTAAATGGCAACTAAAGTCATTTATTATTCAAAACTCTCTCAATAAAAGTAATAAAAATTATATGTCATTTTACATTAATCGCATTGTTGTTTAATTTTAATCACAAAATCTCACATTCTTTTTATTTGTAGAGACAACCAAATAACGATGTCACGTCACACAATTACGAAAAACTAAACAATGAAGATTCAATTAAAAAATATAATTATTTATTAAACAAAAAGTATTTAATAAAAACATAACTAAAAATAATAAATTTATACAAAATTTAAAATTTAATTAAATCTTAATAATAAATATTATTATTATGATAATAGTAATAAAAATAATAATAACATTTATTACCAAAATATTAACATTAAAAATAATAATAATAATAATAATAAATATAACGTAATAAATATTTTGTTTCACCATAGTTTTTGTAATAACTCTAATATAATAATAATAAATAGAATATCTATAATAAAAATAATAAAAGAAGTCATGAAAGTAGTGATGAGAATAATAACACCTTAATCAAAGTAAGAATGAAAAATTGCATATGTGGTCTTATAGTTTTTTATTGCTTTTCAAAGAGATGATAACGTAGGTGTGCTATGCAAACATGTTCACAAATTCGTAAAAAAAGCATGGGAGAACATGATTGAAGATTTTTTTTTTTTTATAAAAATAATAGGACAACTTGGGGTCTCTTAACCCATATATAAAAATTTACATTGTTCTCCTATACATCAAATTCTTTTTATATCGCAAAGTGCTTTATATTATAACAATTAGAATCTATTCATGTCATTCTTGTGCTAACAAAGTATTTTGATTAAAAACAACACTTTTTCTATTTTAGATGTTGATCTTTCTTTCTGGTCAATGTGTTCTTGTGCTTCCCACATGAGTGATATGTAGAAACAATTTGTTAGTTCATCATACAAATACTAAGGGGTTCATTTTGTTCTCAAGTCAGATGACGACAAGCAGTGGCGAAACTTGGACAAAAAATTTAGGGGTGTCAATTTAAATTTTTTATATATAATTTATTAATTAAAAAAATTATTTCTTTTACTTAAACCATTTTCATATTACAATTCACACTTCTCAATTTTTTATCTTTCTAATTAATTGAATTCACGCAAAATGAGTATTCTAATTTCTAATCCAATTCAAAATTATTCAACTAATTCATTGTATGCATTAAAAAACATAAAATCACAACATTTTATAATGTATGGTTATACTAATTTGAGAAAAATATAATTAGGGTTCATGTCAATTTCACCAAATAATCTCTAAAATCAAGTTAGTTTTCATACTAATTTAGGAAAAACTTAATTTAGAAGAAATATCGTAATAGAAAAATCATAAATCTAACCTACATAAATCATACTAGGATACTAAGATACTGATTCACGAGATCTTGTGAATATGAGTTCTTTGATCTCTCTGTTCTCTCATCTTCGTTTCTCAATCTATCTTTCTTTTCATATTTACATTTTATTAACGGTTTGTTGTGAAAAAAACTTTATTGTCAGATACAAAACCTTAATCCTTTATTAATCAAGATCCATCAAATTAGTTTTTATTTTATTTTTTAAAAATATATAAATAATATATAAAATAAAAATAATATATAAACATAAATTTAAAAAATATATAAATATATATAAAATTAAAAATTAAAAAGTTTGGGGGAGCCGTGGCTCCCCTCGGTCACATGCTAGGTCCGCAATTGACGACAAGTTGTCTTATATCTTTATTCTACTCCAATGGATTTTATATATCATATGTACATCCAAGAACTACCCACTTACCCAATTGTTAATGCGTCATTTGGAGGATCTTAGAAGAGTGTTAGGGCTTAGACACCATTCAGAATATGTAAAGTTGTCTTTTGAGTATTTACTAGTTATCCACCCCAAGTTTTAAGTTGTGCTAGAGTAAAGACCTCTAAAGCGTCTACCAATTCACTCCTAAAAATAATTTTGTTCATCTGGTCCAATAGAGCCCATAAAATTGCCATCCACATATAGCCCCAAATATTGTTTTCTTTACTATTCAATTTCATAAGGTCAAACTAACTAAAGTTATGTTGTGGGATATTATGATTAACACTAGTAATTCCTACCCATCTAAGGCATTGTTTCCATACACTCTGAGCAACATTGCATGTAAATAACAAATGGGAGACACTTTCCTCATCATTACTACACATAACACATAAGGTAGATCCTATCAAAATACCTCTCATAGTCAAATTATCCTTAGTTGCCACTCTGACGAGGAGAACTTTCCATGCAAAGTGTTGCATTGAGGGAAGAGCTTTGATCTTCCAAATTTTTTTGAAGACTTCATTGTGTTCCCTATGAATCATTTTGAGCAACTTATTATAGGCTGATTTGACAGTTTAGTTGTCCCCTTCTTCATCTTTCCATATCATTGTATCTTCCCTAACATTAGATAGTGATGTACATGTAAGTTCTTCCATGAATGTACCAAATTAAGGTTTTTCCTGATCAAACCATTCTCTTATTCGCTTCATTTTCCATTCCAAACCATTAAGAGATAGGTTTATAGGATTTTTATTTCTACTAATTTAACTACGTAAAAATAAGATTATTAAAATTTTGTATTTGATATACTATAATTGAAGAATTACAAAAGAATAATTTTTTATGCAGACTGACCTACAACCCAGGAGCTGAATATTATGTGAGGCTAATAAAAGAAATTAGTCTTTATTCTTTATACAGGATAAGTCATCTCGACTTACTTTTTACGGACTAAATACCGACCAAAATAGAGTAAGTTAACTTGCATTATCATCCATATTTTTCAATATTTAATTATCAATATAAGATAAAAAATACAATATATTATATACAAAATATACAAAATGATTGATTAAATTATAAAATACAAAACTCAAATGTTTTAAATAATTAAACAATCTCATTTATACGATTATAATATGATGATCTAAAATCACTTCATTTATAATATCTTCATTAAAAAAAATTAACAATTAATAATTAATATTTGTTGACAAAAAAGAAACTTGATTACAGTACCTAAATAACTAAAAATACAATAAATCCTAAAGTGAAACTTGTAAGTTGTAATTAAATGCATTCGTTTCAAACTACAGAACAAGATGAAATTGTTTTGTTTAGTTATTTTTTAATAAGGTTTCTGTTACATTAAACACACCTAAACTCAAGAAAAAATAACAACTGAATAAAAAAACCCAAATAATGAAATAACACGCAACGAAACGAATATTTAAATGAATTGGAAAGGGTTGGAGAATGCACAAGTGGGAATGGAAGGTCTTATTGTTTTTTTTTATTATTATTAATTATTACTATTATTGAGTTGTTGCAGCTTTCGGCAATTTGTCCTAAGTGCGTACCTTTAATCCATGCATTTTAAAGCATATCTTTTTCTTCATTTATCCAGACATGTTTTGCAAAGGAAAACGGTGAATTCCTTTGTAGTGAGGAATGTGTACCACTACTGAATCTTGCACAGGTTTTCGTCTCAGTGCATTCCATCAATTATATCATATCTATGATATAAAAAAAATAAATGGGGATTCATAGCTCTGAGAGGTGGAAAAAACACTGTTATCTCAATATTACAACTTCAAAATTCAGGAAAATAATCATTGCACGGGGATTCATTCAAGATTTCATAATTTTTGTGAATAATTAATATAGATGAAATAATTTCATTTATTTATTTTAAATGCTCATATAAAAACATTTCCATTGACTTGCAAACCTTAAAAAGTACGAAACAGCATTTTTTTATAATCACCTGTAAAATAAAATATCATTAAAAACTTTCGTTGATCAATGTTCATAATTGATTTTTATTCTCAAACAAAAAAGTAGTGTATATATATATATATTCTTCATACAATTAATGAAGTGTAGTGTAAGGCACAAAGCAGAATTTAGTTTCTTCTATCAGACACGATGATAAAACATCTCTCTAAGTATTTTTGATTTTAGTTTTGGAAATACTTATCTTGAAAGTAAACTACAAAACTCAATGGTATAGATAAATTCAAAATTTAAAACAAAACATGATACACGAAAGATACAGAAAGTGTGTTAGGTGGAATAACAAACAGAATGCATTGTTCTGAATTCTGATACCAACAATAGGTCAATGTCCAAACACAGCTAACGTTTGAGACACAAACAACTTTATTCTTCTGTACATGGTGATGTGTCTTTCACAAAGCATTCAGAATAAATGCAAGATTGTTTATCAGGTCAAGAACCTTTCCAACAAGTTACCAAAGAAGAAACTGGTTTTAGCCCATCCTCGAGTCTCTGGTACTGTAGCATTGGTTGGCACTCTCTTCACATCAACCATCATTGTCTTACCTATTTCTTTGCCAAGTGCTTCCATAGTTTTCATGTCCACTGGGTTCCCTGATGCATCCCTTACGTAGAACACATTCAATGCTTGCTCCCCTCTCGTTGAGACACCTGCCCTACACACTGTCAACCCATTCTCTCGTAGAATCCTTGTTACTTCAGACAGCAACCCAACTCTATCCTTTGCACACAGCTCAAGGCTCACACCCTGTTGTTCACAATCAAGACTAAGACTTCAGATATATTCCCTGTTCCCTAAAAACTACTTAACATTATCACCAAAATGCTAACTTTTTACGTTAATTTCTAATTGGTCAACAACATAAACTCGTGATAATCTGCATGCCCAGCACAACTGTTATTCTGTTTGTCATAGGCCTAATTTGAATATGATTGAAAATAAAGTATATAAGAAAATAATTACTCTTCCTTTATGTGATTTTTTTTTATGTTTTTAAGATGTAGGGAAGTGGATGATATTACATGGAGCATATAGATTCTTAAGCTCTATTGAAGGCAAAAGATCCCATCACTGTCACTAGTGGACATATGATGCTTAGCTCATGTATTTGCCGTACCAGTGCAGCAATACAAGTAGATAGCTGCAGATGCAAAATGTATTAATTATGTTAAATTCAGAAAACATTCTACTGTACAATCACAAACACTACATACTAAGTAGAAATAGTAAAGCCTCTCTTAAAATTCATGTATCTTACTGACTAATGTATTTAGTTAAAATAAAGATTACAATAAAACTTCCAAACAAAACCAATATCCTTCTTAGAGCATGGGAGACTTACTGGGAGAGGAGATTTGAGAATTAGAAGTTCATCCATCTTTTTGTTTTTGTTTTTGCAATAGTTCAACTAGCATATAGAAACAAATTCAAATGTGAATGTTAATTACCTCGCTTACTCTTCTTCGAATACCAGCTTCAATGCATTGGATGACCCTTTCTTTCTCTCCTTCAGTGTCAAGTGTGCATCCATCCATATGTCGAATAAAATACTCCTAAAAGTACAACATCAACCAACCCTTTTAGTTAACACTTCTGACTTGAGTCTCACCACTTGTAGTGTATAAACATGCAGAACAGAATAGCAATGTAATATACCTGGGATGCGTAAGGGCCATCTGATGAAACTGTGGCATGGAAAACAACATATTGCATATCAGTAAGAGTGCAAACAATGTCAAACATGAGTTTTGCCCGATCCTTGCACTTGACTGTGACCACTGAGTACCCTTTCTCCTCACAACGTTCTATTGTGATTTTAGGCCTGAAAGAGAGAGGACAATTAACGTCTGGTGCTACTCTATAACTTTCATAATCCCGATCAGCAAACAACATTTGGTGAAGCCGCCGATCCATGTGGGTGAAACCCATGGAGAAACTAGTCCTAGCAACTTTCTCACCATCACATCCTCGTAAGATGTTGTTCAGCTGCTCCTCCATTAGAGATAATCTGTTTGGCTCGTCCACAGCTCGGTTTGTAGCATCATTGACATAAAGAACGCAAGCAATTCGCCTGTTATGAGTCCACACTTCTGCTGCAAAAACATTAAAATGGAGGTTGGCAAGAACAGCTGAAATCTCAGACAAGAGACCAGGACGGTCTCTGCCAATTAGTTCAATGGCTGTATGATCACCCACAGAATGCACTCCAACCCTTTTGCTTGGCCAAAATTTCACCCCTTCTGTGCTCTGGCTCTTTGGTCCTAGAGCCTATTGTAAGAAAAACTGTTATCAAGTAGCTCTTAGTATTTGATATGCATTATTATATAGGTTTTATACTGTATGCAGTTATGGAAATGATAGACTGAGCCGATTGCTGGTTCCTAGTAAGGGAATCTGATCACTGGCTTCTTACTTTCTTCAATATTTATATATCTCTTGACATATCTGATTTACACTACAGTCATGGTTTTTTAAGGAACCAAAAAAATGAACTTTCTCAATCATGCTGTTTTTCGAGACAAAGTTTACTCTTCAAAACTTTCTCCCTTCTTTAGTCTATTTGTATATGTCCGAGAGTGTTGTGCTACTTCACTTTTCACCAATAATTTAAGGCTTTCATGTTTACGTGGTATATTAGATATAAAAATTATATCAGATTAGTGAGTTCAAGAAAAAGGGTTGATAGTTACCTTTTCAATGAAGTCGATGGTTTTGCTATCTGTTATCTTTCTTCCTTGCTGATCCGTGACATGAAATACTGCATTTCATTAGGCGAACAAGTTAGCTGCTAAACATTTGATTTAGGTAGAAAGGGCTTGGACACATGTTAGCATGAAATATGTAAGATCAATTTAGTAACAACATACCATCCATAAACCAACCGCCGTCAGAAGATATGTAAGCTTTTGTAATTATGAAGTCAAGGTCGGTCAAGATTTGCACCACTTCCAGAAGAATTCCAGGTTTGTTAACACTATCAACCTGTATTTTTTTTTTTTGACGGGGAGAGGATGATAAAAGTGGATTAGTAGAGGAACACACTACAGTTACATATTGCATTCACTAGTCTCCAAATATAAAAGATTCTTTCAAGAAATTTGAAAAATGGTGATCTCATGACAATGCAGTGAGTATCATATGGTGTTCATCATTTAAAAGGAATAAACTTTTCAGGATACAGACCATTTTGACAACGAATTTTATCTGTTGAATTTTGTGTCCAAATTTTGTTACTACTTCTGGTATCATCCTGTGAGGATTTTCTTTTGATCACTTGAAATTAAGCTTGACTACGGTTTTGATCAAGGACTAATGAAATCTCATTTGACTTTAAGTTTGAAAATCTTATGTAATTAGAACATAAATAAAAAAAATCATAGCTCTAGGTTCAACAGTTCAAGAAAACTTTAAATACCAGAAGCTGGGCCACCTAAGAAGCTCAATGGCCAAATCACAACTCACAAGGTGGGTAAGGGAAAAATAGTCACAATTTCTTTATTTATAATTATACCTTGATCAGTGTACAGTCATGGCAACTTTCATTGTCCACAGAGACCCTGCAAAGTTGTAAACAGAGTTCATCATCAACCATTCATTTTTTGTGATGGTTCTATAAAGTCTTACCTTAAACCCCAATTCTACAAGGTGTTGAGCCCTTTACTTCCATATGGGTATGGGATTGAGTTGATTGTCTCTTTTTTTAACAAAAGCAAGTGAGGAATTAAAGCAGCTTTTTTAAATTTATATTCTGTTCCATTCTTGTTTAGTAAGTAAATCCACTCAAGTGACACTTGGGGAATTTTTCTATTGATAGATGGTTAAATATCCATGAAAATCAACTCTAGAATTGATTTTATGATGATTATGATCAGTGATCCATTCCTTCATTTAAAGAGGCTATTTAATTTGCTGACCATTTAAAAGCGAACTTGTAATTCCAGAAAATAATTTAGTAAACCTTGGTGGGTTCATTCTATTGCTGAAGTTCTCATACTCGGGATCAAAATATGGCCAACAAACTTTAGCCATTTAATCAACTTCTCTAGTCAATGGGGGTGCTTCGTTTTCCTGTATGAGCATGGAAAATATGCAGATAAAAAACAGTACATCAGTAACAAAATTTATCATTTTAGAGATGCACAGAAGAGAAGGAAACAAGAGTTCGTCAATTACTACCATATTTTTCAATTTAATAGTTTTGACACAAGTAATTATTCCATGATGACTCTGTTTAATATCACAGTCACACTTCACCATAATGGACTACATTTCTATGCTGGTTATTCTTGATTCTTATCATATCAGACTGAAACTCTCCCTCTCTTATGTTGTGTGTGTCAAACAGTATAAGGCAGAAATCATCAGTACAATGTTTCGTCACTCACTGACTCAGCACTTCAAGCATCCCCTACAACAGAATTTACGATTCTGCATGCTCCTTATCTTGACCTTTGAACATGATATCAGGAATAAGGTGAATGCTGAGTGTTCCATGTGCATTGTATTAGCAAAAGTTCAGAGAGAGATAAGAATAAAGAGTCAACAACAAGAATGCCTGGAGAATCACGGCATCAGCAAAAGTGTTTTACTTTTTTTCTTTTGAGCACACCCCAAAAAGCATTTTGCTTCACAAACTTTCCACTAAGTTGATTTGGATTATGCAGATAGTAGTTGAATGAATCTGATCATTTTTTTAAGTTTCCTTATCATAATTTTTTTCCCATTTGATACAGATTCGTCTCGTTCCAGAATCATTCCATTCCACCAACTTCCATGAAATGCAAGAAAAAGAAATATAACTAGTATGTGTTTGGGGGCGAACAGAACAGATATAATCAATATACCGAAACGGGGTTATAGAAAAAGGAAACGAAAAAGTCATATCTTTAGCTCATTCTTTACCACAACCAAAGCCACTCTTACCAAGGACCCATAACATTGAAAGGTGTCTTTGAGAAGAGTTTGAATTTTCAAACGAAATTAATATTTAACTTCCAGAAGAACCCATTTTGTGATGTGGTGCTCAAAGGTAGCTTACGCTTTGGTGAGTAAGAAAAATAGATTCTTGAGCCAAAAAAAAGCAAAAACCATACGAATGTGACATAAAGACTTGATTCCAATTGCAACCCGAATCCTAATTTCTATTTTGCTTTCCTAGTGATTTCACTCATCCCACGACGTACCATGCCAAATTGACATCACCCCATTGTCTAAGATTATCTCAAAATCTGAAAGGGTCCCCCTGCAATCCAACTTGACCATGACTCTAACCAACGACATATTCTAAAATTAGAAAAACAAATTAATTATGAATTAAGAATATAACTGGTTGAGACATATATACTTTTTTCACGGAAAAATATGATTAGGTATAAATAACTAAAGTATAACAAATTTGTTACAGAGTCCTTCAGATGGTGAGATGAGAAAGTTGGCTTCCCGGAGAAAGAAATAGATGTGGCTGAGGAGAGTTAAGACAAAGCAAGAGAGGGAACTACTTTCGAACACGGATCATGACGCTTAACTTTTCGAATGTACAAGCGAAAACAACCTCCAAATTAAGCACAAAATGTCACATGTACCATAATTTGCCAGCTGTCCAAAATTTATTTTCAGTTCAGAAAATTATTTTTAAATGTTTTTTTTTTTAAAAAAAAACAAGAGTTGAGTGAAATAAAATATAAAGTTTAACTGCTCGTTTAGTTGTACGGGAATACACACTTTAACTTTATTTTTTATACTTAAAAAATATTTTTGTGTCGGTGCAAACCATTTTAATCTGTTTTAGTTTTTATAAATACTATTTTTAATTTTTTTTAGTCTCTGTGGTCTAAAGTCATAAAGAATAAAAGAGACTGAAAACAAAAGCTTCTCACTGTTAACATCCCACTTAGATAGGATCCGAGTTCATGTAACAAAAAATCTGTATTCCATTATAAAAACTCATGGAGCACTGTTGTTAGAATATTACAAACAAAACTAATATTTGATAAAGGGAACAAGAAAGAATCCGTTACACGGCAACCGAAAGAATATAGAATAAAAAATCAAATTTGTTTGACCATAAAAATTAAACGTGTAATTAGTAAAAATGGCAAAACTCAGTTTTGATTATATTCCTCCGTTAAAACAAGAAAAGTTAGTTTCAAGTCCATGACATCACGATAAAAGTTTGTTTTTAATAAATTTCAGTTTTAATTTTAATTAAAAGAATTAAAGAATAGCATCAAAAGATATAAAGAATTGTATATAAGTTTGATTGGTAAAAAAATAAAATAAATAGACACACAACACAGACCACAAACTCTCAAATCGATGTCCTGTATCCACTAATTGATTTTGGCATATTTTACTCGGCGAACAGAAGCATAACAGAAAGACACTAGAGTAGGTTGTTTTGTTTTCCCACTTAAAAACATAATATATAACACTATAAAACAGTCAACTGAAACGGCGACGCACTGCAACTACAGTGCAGCCACCATGTTTCTCTACGCAAATCTCAACCCCCAACTTAGCCATCCAAACAAAACACAGAGGATTAATGAATATGAATAAGAACTCGAGAAGAAGCTGATTAGAGAAACATGAGTATATTCATTGTTAATACTACAGCTACTACTTCCTCAGACGACAGAGTTCACAAGAAAAACATACATACCTTAATTGTTGCTACGAGAGTTGTCCCAATATTCCAACACAAGGAAAAACCTTGAAGCTCCCAAATTGTCACATGAAGAAGGCCAATCTGAGTAGATATATAGACAGAGAGAGAAGAGAAGAGAGGAGAGAAGACTTGAGGAGAAAGCTTTGTGAGTGAGTGTGTGTGTGTGAGTGTTCTGGTGTATGCTTTCGACGTTGGAATACCACTCGATTCAAATCTCTCTCTCCTCTCTCTCTCTCTCTCTCGCAGAGCAAATGGAAAGGCTCCGAAGTGGCGTGGCCAGAGGTTCTGGGAAGTGGGAGCCCATTAAATATCAAGATTAATAAATAATGAATCGTTAAACAAATAAATCACCCTTCGTGGAATGGTTTTTTATTTAATCAATTTCTAAATTCTGATTCTGGATACCTTTTACATATTGCCCATAATGCTCATGTTTGGACACCCCCTGTTTCTTCTTATCTACTTGTAGTACGTACAGAAAAAAGTTTGGTCAAATTAAATATACTTTTTTTAATGTTTTAAAAATATTGTTTTTTCTGATTGCTTTATTTATTGTCTTCATCAAATTTTAATCAAAAATATTTTGCGAGAAAATGTTTTTAAAATAAAATAATAGACTTAATTAATGTAAACATTATTTAGTTTTTCTTGTAATTTGATCCAGAACTACCAGATAAGTTTTTTTTTTTCGCCAAAAAAATAAAAATTATATGGTGTACGTTTTTAAAGTGGGTAGTAACTTTAGATTGGGTACTATACAAATCAATATACTACACTGTACTCTGTTTTACTCTTCTTCTTCTTTTCTCTGTTTCTAAACTATGTAACTAAAGTAAATTGTTTTCTCCTTTTGAAAGCATGTCACGAATTTTCACTATTTTTATTTTTTATAAATATCTGACAATGTTTTAACAGAAAAATTGATAGGTAAAGAACATTTATTTACTAAAAGATCACTTATTATTTTATTTGTTTACTTATTACAAAATTGTAAATGATTAAGTTATTTAATTTCTAAAATATATTTGACAATAAATTATCTCTGTATTATTTTTTTTCTTAATTTTCCGAATATTTAATGTTCATTTTTAAAGGTATAAATTATGATACAATAGTTATATAATATATTTATGTACTATTTAAACATTATTATTATTATCTAATCAATAATTTGGTTCTTACATTTAAAATAATGATTTAATTTTTCTTATATTATTTTTTTAAGAAATTATGTTATCATTTCTCTTATATTAAGGTTAAGGTAGTTTAGAAAGTGATAATTTTACATGCTAAAATGAACATGTCACACATTCTTTAAAAATGAACTTAAATTGGAGATGTACACTTGGTTAATGTTCTTCTTTTCTTTTGCTTCTTGTCCTTCATTTCTACCATCCGATCTCCCTTTCAATGCTATTGAAAATATATTGTCTTCTACATCGTGGGATGTTATTCATCGTTTCGTTTTGATGCTAAGCTTCAATATCTTTCATAAAATAATTTATTATTTGATTAAATATATTTGTAGTCTTAGATTTTGACGTGAAATTCAAAATCATTTCTGTTTCAAATTTGGATACATTTTGATCCTCAAACTTTATAAATGAATCAATATAGTTATTTTAATCTAATATAGTTATTTTTGTTGGGTTGTTAGACAATATTTTAAGTTGACATTTGAGTTTGAACATGTTAAAATGGTGTTAACAACTCAAACGTAGTCCTAAAACGCATTTGACATGTGAAAAAAAAAAGATTGAACACATTTTGGTTATGAAGATTATATACATTCATTTTTAAAATTTGGAACAAAAATGTGTCAAAATTTGAGACAAGAATGATTCTAATAGATAATTCTAATAAATAAAAAGTCGCATAGTTATAATAAAATAGAGCAAGGACAGAAGCACATCAAAATTAACCTTTTATAATTATCCAAAATATACTGAATAGAAAGAAAACTAAGACACAAAGCATTTGCCATGAGCAGAATGTAAACATAAGACAGTTGTCCAAAAGGGTTGCTCACAGAGCAAGGAAATTAAAATAATAGTTCATAAGGAGAAAGACTCAACAATGAGCAACAAAGAACCAAGGAGCCTAACTAAACAACAACATCTGCACCAACATCACGATCACCGAGAGTCTCCACATGTGCTCATACCAAGGATTTGGTGATCATCGCAAAAAGGAAAACCAAATAAGAAACAAACACAACAAGAAATGGTAAGCTAGAGAAAATAAATTTTTAACATATTCATGAGCAAACAGATTATAAACAAATTGATCAGTCAACATACAAGGCATGTGATGACAAACAATTTAGACCCTCTAACTCAATTATCCGGATACGTATAATGAGATCGGATTCACTGGATGCTTGCACTTGTGGTGGTCTCTACGCTCTGCAGAGTCATTGCCAATGGATTTCACCCTACCATACACAAGGTTAGCCCATGATCATCTAAGGCCATTATCCAACCAAAGACTAAGGCCTCTTGCTACTCTCACCACTTGAACCAGTCTACTCTATGTGAGTTTGAATCCTTATCTAATTATATACACTACAACACTACCATGAGATCTCACCAAGAGACTCATGGAATTACATCTAGCTCATACCATATCATGTTCTCATACCAAGTCCACGTATTATCTCAAAACATCATAATCTCATGCCACAATGCACCAACTAATTCATAATTCATTTCATACCAAGCACATCAATATCACAAAACATACATAGTCACATGTTCATGCTTTTAAAAGTAATTAAACCAATCCACAAGTGAAATCACAAAGTTTGAAACAAATCTGCCTTATTCTCGCTCAAGCTAAGAGGTCTCGCTCAGGCGACAGGGTCCCCTCGCTTAAGCTATTCTATCCTTGCCTATGCGAGTACTCGAATCGAGAGTATATTGCATCATTGCGAGTTCTCACTTAAGCTAGACTTTCTCACTTAGGGGGGACTACTCTCGCTCGGACGATAATTTTCGCTTGAGTGACATCTCGCGCAGAGACAAAGGAAAGTTCTCTACTACTCTCGCTTAGGCTAGAGGATTCTCGCCTGGGCGAGAATATCAGTTTCTCTCCTGCTCCTGCATGCAACTGCAACAATCCAGCCAGAAACACAACCATTGTATTTTCACACAATCACAAGCATCATCCAAGCATTTAAAACGTGAAACATAACAAAAAACAAGAAAAATATTTTAAAAACGTGCAAAATCTAGCATCCTTTACCTCAAAACTGAAAGCTAACTTAAGAAACCCTTAGTGGGAGGAGCACCAGGGCCAGGAACAACTTAAAGAGCTGAAAACATAAACAAGAGCGCACTAAACTGAGACCTCAAAGAAATTTACATGGAACCAGAGCTTCCAAACAGAAAAGAAATAAAAAGGGACTTGTGTTTTGAGTTCTACTTATGCGGAGGGGAAACGTTTAGTATGCTCAGAGGAGGAAGAAGCTTAAGCCTTAGCAGAGCTCCTGTTTCAGAAGAAAGAAAAAAGGTAAGTGAACTGTTTTGAGTAGATGAGACTGAATGGGAAGCACGTGGACCACTGAAAGAGGTCCTGGAAAATAAGATGGGCTGCCCTTGGACCTTTTGCCAAAGTTGGCTCAACTTTTTAACACATAATATTGGACTTTACAACTAAAATCATATTTAACCTCTTATTATCTATCTATTAAATGTTAATTTTAATCTTCTTTGTTTAAAATAACAAAAACTGTGGTTAGATTTTTGTCACCTCCAAGATCCAATGCTCTGGAAGGCATTTAATTTTGTCACAACACCATTCGAAGGTAAACAACATTAATGTATAAAGAGAACAAAGAACAATGAAAGTTAGAATATTGATAACTTGGAAAACTAGAAACAGTTTAGTATAATTTTAATCGAAACAAATTTTTAAATCAGAGAATTCTATATAATAGTTATAATCTAAATAAAATAAATTGGAAAGAAAAATGTCAGATTAATATTGACGTAAAGTTGATTTTGTTTTCAAGCAATTATATTACATGACCATAAAGTGAAACTTTATTAAATATGAGTAAACTAATGAATGTTTTGAAAATACTCTAATAATACAACTGATTAAGATGTTGACTAAAGATTCAAACCATGAATGAATGGACAAGTTTAGTTAGTAATTCATCATTATGTTTGAACTAAATATCGAATTGTTTTTCGGTATATTTTGATCTAATTATATTCTTTTTTTTTTTTAAATTAACAATGTTAGTCCTTCTATTAAATTATCTTTAATGGTGTTTGTACTCAAACAATTACAAATAATTGGATATTACTAGGAAAGGAATTTTATATTTCATTAATGTTGAGAAAATTTTGGTAACGAAATCATAGGATATAAAATATTTATTGCTTTGTTGAAAAATACAAAAGATTTATCTATAATTGCTTTGAGAAAAGTAAAAAATATCTTACAAGTACGATAATAGTAAAGACTAATAAGAAAAGTTCATACATTTAAACATACTTTACTTCGTACCACAAAGGTACTTTTGAAATCAATACTAACAAGAAAAACAAATAAAACTAGACTGACAACCATAATTTTTCCAACTTCTCTCTATTGTAAGAAAAATAATTATCAATGTAACACCCCCATTTAATTTATAAGCGAAATTAAATGTAGCGTCGCATAAAAATAACATACAAACGCAGTCCGGGAGTTTGAAACTAAGCTCCCAACGATCCATGGCACACCACGATGCCCAAAAGAAAAGAAAACGAGATAAAGAGTTAACTAAAAGTATATAAATCTAAAACCATCTATTTCGTGGGTCGCAGCCCTAGATGAACTCATAAAGAAAATATAAACAAGCCCACGCGAACTATGCGGCGGAATCTCCATTTCCTTGCTGACCTCTGGAACCTCGCCCATCTGCTCCCATCAATTAAATTGATGATCATCGCAAGAAAGAAGAACCACATACAAGACAACCATACATAAACAGGGTAAGCTAGAGCCAACAACATTTTTATCATACAGTCAAGATATGTTTCTCACCATTCAATATCCAAACATCAACCAAGCATGTTATGACTCTCAATCAATACACTACGACTCGACTCGACTCATCCGGATACGTATAACTTGGTCGGATTCAGCGGATGCTTGCATTTGTGGTGGATACCTCTGCTCACCCCCGAGCTATGTGTTACAAGTGTTATAATGAATCAAATTTCCCTCACCACAAGGTTAGCCCTTGATGAATTTCGGGCCTCTTGCTACTCTCACCACAGGAGTCAGTCCGCTCTAAGTGAGACTAACTGACTCCTCAGAGTGTCAAGATGCAACCTTACCTTGAATCCTTACCTAGCTATACAGATGGGGCACCACCATGAACACTCACTAACAGGGGCCATGGAATTACGTCCCGACCACTGAAGCGCGACCCTGAAAGTCTCACCTAGAGGCTCCAAGGAATTATGCACTGACACAGACAAAATACAATCATACAATCAGATAATATTCACTATGCAAAGTTACCCTCATTATATCAACCTTTAAAGTCGTTACCTTTAAATCTCCAGATCCAACCCATTCCAACTTATCATAACCCATTCATGTACATAGAGTCCAACTCATCTCATTATCATGCCACGTTAACCACACCAATCTCATTTAGTTCACATCTCAATACTCATACCAAACCCATCATTTAAAATTCATGAATCATGCTACACATACATCGCACTCCATTATATACATGTCCCTCATCATGACATTCATACCCAACCAAAATAGATCATCCAGAAATAAACACACATCCAAACAAAGTACTGTCTCGCTCAGGCTTAGGGGTCTTGCTCAGGCGAGACGTGCTCGCTCAGGCGAGCTCCCCCTTCGCCTAGGAGAGGACTCAAGAAGGGAGCAGAGGCACTCGCGGGATCTTGCTTAGGCGAGACCCCTCTCGCCTGGGCGAGATGCTCGCTCGCTCATAATCACAGTGGGTCGCCTGGGCGACCATTCGTGGAAAAGGGCTTAGGCGAACCTCTATTAATCTCGCCTAGGCGAGCCTCTATTAATCTCGCCTAGGCGAGACCAGCTCGCTTGGGCGAGTTTATCAGTGCCCGCCACTGTTTTCACCTACAACAGATGCGAAGACATACCACAAGCAACAATCCCATCGTATCATACATCCATATCAATAGGCAAACACAAAAAGAATCACCAACCACATAAAATAGCAGACTCGCACCAAACAAACAGGAGGGTTCTAGCTTCCCTTACCTAGAAGTAGCTAGAAGGTGCCTCGACTCTAACCAACGGAGCACGACAACTTAAAGGAGGAACTTGCGAGCTGAAAAAGACAGTGGAGCAGAGTTAGGAACTAAGCTCACGGTGAAACCCTACTGTACAAACGGACAGATGCTCATGGAGAAGAAGTGTGAGCTGAGAGATAACTTACGTGGGGTAAGAACTGGGTTTGAGTTAGCTCGAAGAATGGCTTGGGGAGAAACCCTAGCAGAGCGTCCTGTGAGAGCAGTAGGGGATGACGGCTGGTTTCTATAAGAGTGAAAGTGTACGCATTAGGACAGACTAGGGTCAGTTTTATCCTTTGGGCCAGCTCTTAGGTCCATTAGATTTGGGGCAGCCCTACAAGTTAAAGGCATAAAAGAACAGGGCCTTACAATCAACATAACAAGTATTGATAGAGGTCAGATGTAAAATGCTAGAAATGTAATTAATCGGAACATGTGGAAAAGATGTACAAATCTTAAGATTCTCAAAAAACTGTTAAAATTCCAAAATTTACTGAAACTTGAGGGACCAAAAACATATTTAATTTGATAAATTTTTTAAAAAAATTACAAATCTACAATATCATGTATTACAACTAACAAATCTAAAAAAATTAGATTATAAATACTTATAATATAAATCACAAGATTCATGATCGATAATATTTTAAAGTTCTAAACAAATCAAATATTTTTAAAGTAAAAATTCAAAATAAAGAACAACTTACTTAAAAAAATACAAGAATAATTTTAAAACTCATTTAACTGTCATATTAATTTTTTATATCTTGTTTATGTAAGGCCAAATGAAATTTATTTTTCAAATATGAATATTTCTGACACTTAATGCAGTTAAGAATCATAAAAAAGTCGACAGCCATAGTCATGTGCTCTATAACGAAAGTTTTTTGTAGTAATTAGCATTTTTGTTTTCTGATATGAATTACGCGTTTTAGTACTTAAATTAGCAGCTTACTTCCTAATAATATTATAATACCTTACTTTAAAAAATTGCAAAAAGAATATCTTTCCGTACTGCAAGTACCCTCACGCGCGTGATGTTATTGCTTTGTCAGTAGCGGTTGAGAAAACATGCAAGTGAAACTCATACTTTTATTATATCCCAAATTTACATACCCTTGGCAGAGTAAAAAAAGGTGAATTATATCAAGTATACATGATGAAATATAATTTTAGAAATTCAACACTTAATCAAATTAAATTAAATTTTCTTACATCAGATAATTTTCTAAAGTATGTCACTTTAGTAGTTTAATTATGTAAAAATAAAAGCCTTTCACTTTCTATGCTTTATGACAGTCCAGTGAGAAAAGTATTAGAAGAGCGCGTGAGGGTGCAAGGCAATGTATTCTAGTAATCGCAGTTAAGATCTGAATTTTATAGAAAATAAATAAATATCATCTAAAAAAATTATAAGTAAATAAAGAAAATATGAATTCTTTAAGAAAAACAAATTTTTGTCTTAAAATAAGATATTGTAACGAGATTAAAAAAAAAAGAATTCAAAAATATGACTCTCACTCTCTTCTAATTTTGTCAGATGTTGTCGTATTGATAGGAAGGACCTAAGATTTAAGAGGTCTGATGTGAAATGACAACCTTTCCGCACTATCACAAACAATCATGCACCATGCACCAAACATAAATTTTATATATATATATATATATATATATATATATATATATATATATATATATATATATATATATATATATATATATCATTATATCTAATTAAAAACATTAAAAATTAATTTATTTTATTTTCAATTTAATTTTACTAAATTAAAAAAAATTGTATTTTCATTTTTTTTCTTCTTCTTTTTATGTACATTTTTCTCTCTGTACCAAATAGGAATGTAAGGAAAATATTGAACTAAATTTAAAATAATAATAATAATAAATCAGTCAATCTAAACTAGAAAAGGAAATAAAATAACTAATTTTTGAATTCAGTGAACTGTAATTAAAGTTTTAGGCTGCATTCATTTATGCGTTTCCATCAAACCATTTTTGAGTACTCTGGTTGCGTTTGGAAAGCTAAAAAAAGACGCGAATTTGTTAAGAAAACTCTGAAAACCAAAACAAATTAGCACGAAAAACAATTAAACCTACTTTTGAAAGCTTTTTTCACAATAAAAAGGAGATTTGCGCAGAAACAATATTATATGTAATAAAATATGTAATAAAATATGTAATAAAATATGTATATATGTATCAATTCTTTGAATTATATACATTTAATAAAAATGTATTATTTATTATATACATATTTTATTATATTTTAATAATAAAATATAAATTACTATTAAAATAATAATTTCATTACAAAAATAATAATAATATATAATTTTGATTTATCAAATAAAATATTTTTAATTTATTAACCTATCACATTAATTACTAATTTCATCAACTTATCTCAAATCACTTAAATCATATTATCTCTCTTAATCCAAGTAATTATACATTCACTTTATTTTCTTCTCAATTTCATTCATATCCATCCAAATACACACTTTAAAAATGTGTTCTTAGTTTTAGTTTTAAATAGTATATTAAAGAGATTTGTTAACTTCTAAAAATATTTTATTAAATATTAATTTTCAATCTCTTAACATGTAAGAATAAACTAACCATTACTTTATATAACTTTAATAAATGTTTTAATTGAATTTTAATAATATTCTTATCATTTCGATATCTCTTTTCCATAACAAGATTTGTTTGGATATGGTGTCTTCTTTTTCTTGTTATAAAGTCTTAAATTTTTTCTGCGAAATAACTTATTTTTTCTTTTAAAAATATAATATCAATACTTTCCTTTACCAAATTTGAATATTGGTGTAGAAGAAATTTGTTCTAATGCTATTTCATATTTGTCAAAATCATTCCAAAGTCAACTTTTATTTAAACTCTAAATGCTATAAAGATTTTTTTTTCCATGTTAATGTTAAGTAAGTGTATATGAAACTATGGAAACAGCGTTGCAGTAACATACATTAATTTTCATCTTAGTGACTTATTAGACTTTTATTACATTTAAGTTTCTTTATATGTTTGTATTTTTTTTTTCTATTTATAATGCTAAAACATATGAGTGAAAACTAAAAGCAATATCGAGAAAAATAATTCAAAATCTTTTACAATGAATAATACCATCATTTACCATATTTTATTAAAAAATATCAATAAAAAATTAAAAAGAAAATTCTCAAATAATACTATTAAAAAAATTTAATTATCAACAAAATCTTATTAACAACAAAAAAAATTAATTATCGACAAAATCTTATTAACAAAAATAAATTTATCAGTAAAATCACAATTTCCCCGATTCTATACATTTTTCTTTGTGAACAAAACCAAAACAGTTTTTAAGATTTATTTTAGGAAACCCCAAGATTGGGTCCTAGTATTAATGGAAAATAAAAGGTGGGTTTGCATTGCAGGAGTCAAACGACCATTCTGGCGTATGACAGTCAGGATATAATGACACAGTTACAATAGTCATATTATTTTGTTAAGAATAATTTAAATCTGAGCCTAATTTTTATATTTGATAAAAATAATAAAATTAAATATTACATAAGATTTTTTATATATAAATAATGGATCACAATTATAATCCATAACAATATATATAAACATATTATCTCTTTTGTGTTCACATTTTATAATACTAATTATACCCTTTACAATATAATAATTTATTAATTTTTTTAAAATTAATTGTTATTTTTATCTATTTTTTTATAAAATTGTTTATCTTTCTTTCTTTTTTTTGTATTCATCAACAATTAATTTTTCTATTCATTTAACTTTATTTTTAACATTTCACTTCATTTTTAATAAATATAAATTTATTTTATATATTAACTTAATAACATTACACTATTATCACTTACTATCATTCATATTTATATTGAATTTTTATTGTGTTGAATGTCATTTTATAATTATCTATAATGTGAATTAAAAAATACAATATAATATGATTAACTTAAGGAGGTAAGAAAAATTATAAATAAATATTTTATAAAGAGAATTTTATTATTTATACACACATCATCTTTTTGAAAACTGTTGTTTTAAGTTCTCTCATTTCTCTTTAAAATTACTCATCTTGTGTTCATCTCTTTGAAGATCGGAGTTCGCTACCGATGATCCTTGTGTGAAATTCTCCACTTCTATCTGATCAATTTTTCAAATTGAGTATGTTGATTTTCTGCAATCTTGAATTTGGTAAATTGTATGATGATATTGTGAATTGTTTGGGTGTTGATTTTTGCAATGACACATGATTGTGTGAAATTTATGATTTAAACTTGAGGTCGTTTACATGTGAATAATAATTGAATTGGTTTTGTATTTCAGAGTAATTGACACTCAAGTTGTGATTAATTTAAGTTTGGTATGTATTTGGTATCTGTGAAGATTTTTGAGCTGCTTAGAGTTGAATGAGAACATACAATTACGAGGTTAATTACATTATGCTTCCTTCTATCTATCACAACCTTTATCCAGTGTCTATACTTATTGTTTATGTCATTGAAATATGAGACTCAATTGATAAATCTGCACAAAAATGAACAACAACCACTCATAGAGAGAAAAAAACACAAGCATGTATTTTACAATGAATATTTTATAAAAGAAGGAGTCGTCATAGTTATTATTTCATATAAAAATCGTTCGACCTTGATGTATGTAGATGTAAGTAATTGAAGATGAAAGCCAACATGCCTATAACCATATCTTATAATGTGACTAAACATGCAATAATTTTATACAGGTGTTTTGGTACATACATTTATCAGAATAAGAGAATATCGTTGTTGAATATTTATTAGCAATTCAGGTCCAAGGTTTAAGTTGACAATTTGAATTTTTTTTTCCAACATTTACTTTTGTATTTTAAAAAATGTTGTTCCTATGAATCTAAATGTTCTAAACAATTGTCATCCATATATATTTTCACACTGTATTAGACTTATTGTTTAAGCATAAATGTTCAAATTGACAAAAATACATATTTTTCATATGTATGTGCAACTATTATATAATTAAGGGTTAAATATGTTTTTGATCCTTTAACTTTCAGTAAATTTTGAAATTAATCCACTTTTAAACTTTGAACCAATTTAGTCTTTCATCTTTTGAAATACGTGGATTTAGTCCTTTTAATCAAATTTTGTTAAGTTTATTTGACATTTCAAGCGCGTTTCACGATAGTATTTGACTTAACATTAAAGCAAAAATGTGTCAAACAGTATAAACAACTCAAATACAATCCTAAAATGTGTACGGAATATCAAATAAACCTAACAAAATTTGATTAAAAGGACTAAATCCATGTATTCCGAAAGATGAAGGACTAAATTGGTCCAAAGTTTTAAAATGGACTAATTCCAAAATTCACTGAAAGTTAAGAGACCAAAAACATATTTAACCCTATAATTAAAGAATAAGAATGGAACAATTTCATCACAATTGACACATAACTCATATTATACTACCCATCTCTACACTCTTGTATTGTAAATTGTCTCCCATGACACTCTTATTAATAACCACTCGAAATGAAAAATGTTAGGTTGTTGGTAAGGCTTTTGTTTTCTAGAAGAGGTCATATAGGAATCATTACTCATCTCTATTTCTACTATATAACCTCTTCTTCACATATTTAATCATATAAACTTGTTTCCAATCATTCCACGGTCACTCATATTGAATAAACTTTAATCTATAACCACCAAATGAATCACGCACATTTTGACCAAGAGGTCACGATTTCGCCAAAGTTCAAACTTTAAAAGTGTTTTCACTCATCTTGACAATCATTCAAAAGAAATGTTTTATGAGAGGTTGGAAGTCACTAATTGGCTATAAAGATAAGGTAAATTTAAATAAAGTATATAAGTGCGTGCATATCTCATCTTACAAGCCGGGTTTTATGGGACTGAATTAAGTTTAAAGTTCACTTCTTCATATGGTATTAGAGTCACAAGTTAGAGTCTATTATATAGAGATTTGTTGATCATATTGTTCCACACATTATGGAACCGCTTAGTGGCAAATCTTCAGCCAATATTTTGGGGTGCCAACCAATGGCGGATTTACATGGGGCCCCAAAATTTTCATTTTTTTAGTTACATATATATATATATATATATATATATATATATATATATATATATATATATTATATATATATATATATATATATATATATATATATATATAATATAAAAATATAATTTTCTTTAAATCGTAGGTAATGCATATTAGAAATTAATAAAAATTATATTTTTTATTTTTTTAATTTAAACATAATATTTAATATAAATACATAATAAAACATAAAATTAAATATAATAAAAAATAAAAATATTCAGGTTTAATTTTTCTTTTGGTTCCTGTTTTTATTTAAAAATTGATACTAGGATTAGGTTAATTACACTAACAAAGTAAATTATTCATATTAATAATCTCAATTTTAATGAAAAGATCATTGATTTGTTTTGAGGAATTTAACGAAATTTATCGTAAAAGACTGAATTATATCAGTTTTTCAAAAATCGGAACCAAATTGAGATTAAAAAACATTAGAGGACCAACTTAACATTTTTAAAGGAAAGCATGAATCAAAAAAGTAATTAAATTAAATATTTATTGACATAATTTTTATTTTCCTTTTCATTATCTTTTTAGTTTTTCACAAATTTAATAATCTCTCACTCTCATATGTCTTTTTTTTTTTTTAAAGATAAAAAATTAGACATAAACTCATTATATTTCTCATTTATCCTCTTCCTTTCCCATCCCTTGTCTTACTTGATAATGAAAACATTATTTTTTTTATCTCATGAGGTTTTTGTATATTCATTTTTTTATGAATATAGAAAAAATAATAATGTATTATGTATTAATAATAATGAATATATTTTTGTTTTAATAATTACGTGTCTTAATTTTTTATTAAATTATGATCAATTATTTTTTAGTATTGTTTACAAAAAAGGTATATTGATAAAGAATGAAAGAATAAATGAATCGTTTAAGAGTGATGAAAAGAAAATTATTGACTAAAACAAGATAGAATCTACCTCTTCACATATGTTGAAGTATTATACTAATCATAACAAATGTTCAGTTAGAGAGGTCATTTTTTGAAGCATTATACTAATTATCGAATCTAATGATCTCAAAATTATATTACTTTGGCCCGTCCGACACTTTTCGTCAAGATCCGCCACTGGTGCCAACATTTTGGTTAAATTACTCTTTTAATATTTTTTTGTCCAAAAATGTCAAGTTGATCCTCTATTTTTTTTTTAGTCTCAATTTGATCCCAACTTTTTAAAAATTGATGCAATTTGATCCTTTTTGTTAAATTTCTTGAAGCAGAGCAAATCTTTTTCATCAAAATTGACACTAAGATTATGTCAATTACACCAACAAAGGAAACCATACTTCAATTTTAATGAAAAAATATTGATCCGATTCAAGAAATTTAGTAACAAAATTGACCACATTGCATCATTTTTTTAAAAATTGGAACCAAATTAAAACTAAAAAAAATTGGAATACCAACTTGATACTTTAGAACAAAAATAAGAACCAAAATAGTAATCCCAAAATTTTTACATAAACTTGTAAAAAAATTGTACTTTTTTTATGATAATAAAAAATAATAAAATTATAATTATTGTTATTATTATAATTATAATTATAAAATTAAATATTTTTTTATAATTTTACTATAATTAATTTTCATTTATAATGATTTAGTTTTAAAAAATAAACAAATATAAAAAGGGTTAAATTAAATAAATGATCATTTAAAAGATAATATTTATAAAATAATTATTTTTATTTAAAAAATATTTAAAAGGTAAAATTGAAAAATAGTTGTGGACAAAAAAAATTTCCTTATATATAGATATAAATGTATATTTTTTTTAAATATCAAATACATACAATATATTAAAAATATTAAATTTGTAAAAAGATATTTAAAATTATATATTAAATTATATAAATATAAAAAAGTTTAGGTGGTCATAGCTCTCTTAACTACAACAGAGGTCTCCTAGTATAACACCACTATGGGACCACTTGTTAATATCTAGTCCCATTAGAGGACCTTACATATGACTAAGGGGAGCCACCACTCTCCCATTTTTTTTATTTAATTTTTAATATTTATTTTAAAATTTTATATATTATTATATTATTTATATTAATTTTTTATTTTTTATTTAAATTCATGCATAGTTTTTACTTTTTCATTTTTTTCTTATATATCTCCACTTCTTTCTTCCATTTTCCTTTTTATTTTAATTTTCACTCTCAATCTCACATTATTTTTAAAATAAAATTGCATCAAGGTGGACTTAATAAGTTAAGAAACACTTTGAACTGGTTAATTTTTTCTTTTGAATAATTTTTTTTTCTTTTTAAAATTTTTTCTTTAAAGTAATATGTTTTCTTCTCATATGTGATAAATTTGTCTATTATGTATTACTATGTGTATCACTTGAAGGTGATAAATTAATCTTTTTCTAAATAGGTGAGTAGTAATAAATTTATATTAGAAAAATTATAATAAAGAGTAAAAGTATTAAGGTGAAGACTTGTGACGGAGATAAAAAAAAATATGCATATAAATGAATTAAATCTGAATAGTTAAAGACAATTAAAACAACTTTCTAAAGTTCTTATAGTTAGATACAATGAATTTAAATAAATCTAATTTGACACCCATGAACCTTTTGTTCAAGTTTCACCACTGCCTAGTCCCACGCTCGAGATGTATATATTTTGACGGAAAGGAATGTGTTAAAAGTCTCACACCAACGAAAAATAAAATTAATTTAAATAAAGTATAAAAATTAATACATACCTCACCTTATAAACCAATTTTTTGAAGTTGAATTAAACTTAAAATTCACTTATTAATACGAAAACCATAACCATGTACTGCATTAAACCAGCTTATTTCGAATAATTTGGAATGCTAAAGTATGTAGTTGGTTCAACCAAACTAAAGATGGCAAATAAACCCGGTCCCTTGGGTATTGCTCGAATCCGTCCCCGTTTTGACGAGAAATCCCCGCATTGACTGGGTATGGGTATGGATATAGGAAATCCCCAACTTTTTCAATTGGGTATGAGGATGTACATATTCCACCATAATACCCATTCCTGTTTAATATATTAAAATATTCATAATTAATTAATTAACCATATATATATATATATATATATATATATATATATATTTAATATTTTTTGTTTCTTCTAATTATTTGGTTTGTCATGAAACTCATTCACATCTCCATTATATTCTTCATCTTATCATAACCTTTATGTAATTATGTTAAAAAGATGCATGTCAATTATTATTTTTTTATGTCTCACATTTGAATATTTCTATTATTTTTTAATATTTTTATTTATTATATATTTTCCTTTCACGTGAGAATGTTTATTATTCTCAATTTAAGTATTTAATAGCACAAACATTTCGTTTACTAAGTAATATAAAAAAAACTCTTTAATTATTATTATTAGTTTTTGTTTCATTTGAAGAACTATTTTGTTTCGCTAAAACAATTTTTGTTAGTTTTCAACCAGTGAGTACATATGTTGATATTAGAAAAGTTTTCCTAGATTTCTAAGGTATTTTTCATCTTATAATACCCTTAATTATAAATTTGTTATCCTTTGTGCAATTTCTTTCGATAGTCTCTCAAATTGTTTCTAAATATTTATTAATTTTTTAATATTTTTATTTGTTGTTTATTTTCATTATGTAGAATACTATTTCGATATATTTTATCTAATTATTATTTTATTTTCTAACTCATTAGTAGGGATGTCAACGGGACGAGTAGGGTATGTGTAGTAGTTCCCCCATATCCTACCCGCTAGATAAATATTCGTCTCGTATCTGTATTTATATCCGTTAGGTATCCGTTATGCGGGTACCCGCCTATTTTTTTCGTATCCGCGGGTACCTGCGTGTATTTACAAAAATATTTAAAAAAACAAATATTTAACCATAATTAGTGCTTAGATCAACAAGCTCACTTCTTCCTATTGATTCCTGAAAAACAAACAAATAAAAAATCACTAACAATTTATATTGTAGTTTATTTTTAAATAAAATATTAAAGAAACTACTAACTTCATCAATGTCCACATCTTGCAACATTGTATAAAATTTCATGTTATCCAATTTTAATCTAGAAGAGTCTGAAAACCCAAGAAGTTCATTAAAAATTTCTAACAATCACTTAATTAAAATATCAAAGCAAAAGTATTAATTTCATTATCTTCCATGTTAGTCCATAACCAATCTTGGAGACACATCAATGCCTCCACGGGTACAGATACTATGATACCCGCACATGCCCCGTTAACATGCAGGTATAAAAAATACCCGTACTCACGGGTAGAGGATATCCTTTTTTAATATATGTTTCCTACCCATTGCTGGTTTTATCTGCGGATACGCGCGAGTAAGAATTTTTTTTACATCCCTACTCATTATCAGTCATACTGTAATTTTTACACTTTAATTGTATAAATAAATTTTATTTACCACAATATAAAAATTTAATGTAATTGTCATGAATATTTTTTTATCACCATCCAACATAATTGAAATTCAAAAGATACAAGAACTATGTTAAAATTTTATTATTATGATTATTATTTGTTCTTTGTATCATTTTGATTAAGTGATGTATTATAACTTTTATTAATGTATAAAAAAGAGATTCATTAGAATTTAAAAGAGTGAAGTAAACAAATATTTAAAATATATTTTAATTTGAATATATGTTTTCCTTTTATATTTTTTAAAAAATATTTTTGAATTTTATCAACTAGGTTTCATTAATGTTTGCAAATTGAATAAATGTTTTGATTCTCATGAAATTTTATTTGGTATTAATATCTAAAATGTAAACAATTATAATTTATGTTAAAGTATTTGATATCGAAGAAATCACCATTCTTCTAATATTAAATATTTGATAATATTATGTTTCATTTACCATATTTTTTATTATTTTATAAAAATTAATTAAAATTAATATTAAAGAAGTAAGAAAACGAATATGATATATGTACAAGATTATACCCATTAACGGGTGAAAATATGATAAAAATTTGATATCAGTTGAGTTTAAATACAAAAATGAAATCATTTTTTTCTATGAAAATATATATGGGATAGCGAAACTCATCCCTACCCATTACTATCCGTGAATCCAACGAAGAAAAGAGTGCAATTGATACATGACATGACAAAAACAGTAATTTGTTTTGAGAAGTGATTACGTATCTTAGCTAACCCTATGCCTCTCGTGTATCCTCTACGTTGTTGTTACAGGCTTGCTCCTCATTTCCTGGAACACTTTCCATCATTAGCGTAGCTAGTAATTTCATGGTCGGAACTGTTAGGAATCCAAGTGTGAGTCTAAGTCCCACATTGACCAGTATTGAGAAAGTAGAGCACCATATAAGGATCAAGGCCCATAAACCCATTGCCTTAAGGTTTTGGGTTGAAAGTGGTGTCAGTGTCTTATGTGGTTGGGCTCAGGTCTCATTGGTGTTGTTCTCCCCGGTGAAACCCCCTCTGTAAAACCTAACAGGAACCCAACAGAGCAAGTAGAATTTTCCTGCACTGGTATACAAAGAATTACACTGCAAAGGGATAAGATATTATTGCTGGAGGCACTTTTTATTAGGATTCCAGTGTTCCATAGACAATTTCCTCCGCAAGAACCCAAGACTTATTTCTAATGTAGCGCTGCTATATTGTTTAAATAGTATTCATGGAATAATTGATTAAGCAAAAGGAGATAATTGGGGTTTTGGTTTTTGTTGATGATGATGTCGTTTTCAAGGGTGGAAATGAAGAATGAAGGAGAAGGAAAAAGTAAGAGAGACTTCAAATGGTTCACGGCATAAACCAGAAGTGCGTCGCTATCCTCATAATCTGCCACCGGATTTTGATACGTGGAGCAATTCACAAAACACTAATTATTCCTCTTCTATTTGTGCTCACTCCTGTTCCCTCTATTTTTTTAAGGATGCTGTTCATCAGTCTCTTATGTACAATGCACATGCCTTTTGGAATCATCGTAACACCATTTCATTCTCATCAATTTCCCTTTTTCTAGTAAATTACGTCCTAATTATTAGCTATAAATAAACCAGTATCCTATTATTGTTTACGTATATATTCTTAATGAAAATTAAATTCATATGAAAACACTTTTTCATTTGAAGTAGTAAAATCAATTGCAAACCGGTTTAAATATCATGTCAAAAGCAAAGCACTATTCATTCTTAAATAAGATTATGTCAAAATAAAAAAAAAAATCTGAAATAAGATAAGGTGGGATCAAAAATTGTCTTGAAGAAAACTAATTTGGCACGAGAGCATGGTAGTAGCCACTTACTCCACTTTTAGGTTTGTTACTTAAGTTTATTCATTATTCGAAACTAAGTTCATTCTTGTTACTTACAATTGATGCAAATTATATGCGTCTTTGAATGTCAACTGAACTCAAAATAAACTCGCCTTCAAATTATTTAATACTTATCTTAACTACTTATACAAAAGCATAAACTTTTTGTTCATTGATGAAATTCGTTTCAAAACACGCTAGCTAATGAGAAGTTGGGTTTATACACACGGATGTCACAGCAATGTTTATTTTTTGTCCCCTTGTTGGGGGATCATGAGGAGAATCATAATTGGGCTTGGTGTTTGGGTGTACTTGATTCAACTTTCTACAGTACTATCTCCCTCCACCAATCCTAATAGACGATGTTCCGTGAAAGCAATTGCATCAATGTTGATAATGGAATCCACAATTATTCCCAAATGTTTGTTACTTTTGAATTTTTCACACTTGCTTGATCCTTCCACTATGCCAATACTCTTCAAAAGCCTACTAGTTATTCCATTCCAAGCTATTGCATGGGTGGTACCCAACTAAGGATGTTTAGCCCAAAACACAAATTTAGATGTTGATTATCAAAAGTTGGATTCTAATGCTAACTCAAATTTATAAAATCGGTTTGTAAAGTGTGAATTGCATTCACTTATATACTGTAAATTTTATCTTGTCGATATGGAATTTATGTTAGAAATACAAGTGTGAGCCTAAGTCCTACATTAAGTAAATTTGAGAAAGTTGAGCATCATGTTAGTAGAGATGACAAATAATCCTGTTTCAATGGGTATTATCCAAATTTGTCCCTGTTTTGACAAAAAATCCCACATTGACTAGATACGAAGATAGATATGAGTAATATTCGATATTTTCAAGTGGGTATGAGAATATATATATATATATATATATATATATATATATATATATATATATATATATATATATTATCATTCTCGCGTAGTCAAGTTCATCATATTATTATAGAGACTTTGATGTGTACAAGAATTTGGATATAAAACTCCAATCATCTAGGTAAGTTACTCAAATTTATTAATATTTATTGTTAGTAATTTTTATGAATTATCATTTAATATTTTATATTTGATGCTTGTAGGTATTAAAAAATTAAAAGAAAAAAAAATATTCTCATGAGTGAAAATGAATATGATGATAAATGTATATTATATTCTAGTAACTAAATTTTTCAATTTGAATTATTATATCATATCTTTTTTTTTCTTTATCAATCTATAGGTAAATTGAATGCAAGTGAAACTATTGACTGTTTGTAAAATTAATAAATATTTTTATTATTATAAAAGTTTAGTTATGTGTAACTTATTAGTATTTTTATAATTATTTGAATTTTCTCTATTTGTTATTTGATACTTTAATTTAAGATTTATATAATTATATTATTTAACTTCATGACGAAAAAATATATTCTTTTAATATTAAATATTTTGATAGCATCATGCTTCCTTTGGTGTGATTTTTATTTTTTTCATAAAAATGATTTAATTGATATTTGGAACAGTAATAAAAATATATATGGGTATCGTTATACGAGTATATATGTTACTTTGGTGGAGATGCGGATGAGATAAAAATTATATACCTGCTAAGTTTGGGAATAAAGATGAAGATGAATTTTTGTTGCAGAGATAAGGATGAGGATGAATTTTTATTGCGGGGATGAGGATGGGATAATAAAACTCGCACCCGTCTCGTCCCGTTGTCATCCTTTCATGTATGGATGAAGACCCATAAATTAATTGTTTTAAGGTTTGAGGTTCAAGGTGATGTCAATCTCTTATTCCTTATGTGTGGGTTGGACTCATGTCTCATTGAGAAAGTTGAACACTATATAAGAATGAAGATCCATAAATCCATTCTTTTAAGATTTTGAATTGAAAATTGTGTCAATTCCTTATCTCTTATGTGTGGGTTAAACTCACGTCTCATTGATTTGTATCTCTCGAATATTCTTTAAAAAAAAAAAAAGTATTCTGATGGCACATAAGCTTAGATGTACTTTGAATTACTATTATAGTAAAGATGTTTACCGTAAAGATATAAAACCGATTAAGTAAATTTAATCTCCTCTCCTTAACCTCTATCATCCCAAAAGTTATCTTCCAAATAAAAATTTCGAAAGTCATATCCAAAAAGAAAAATTTCCATAAATTGACGCAATTGAACCAAATATTTTACAGCATATTCAAATGAAGTTTTATTTTTTTTTAACCACACTAGCAACAAATTTTAACTCCCGTGTGATTACAAGATATTCTTACAAACTTGGGTCAAGAATCGAATGCGAACAAAATATGTGATCTGAAATATAATCACGCAAAATATTTTGTCTCTTTAAATATGTGTCGTATAGAAGTCAAAGTATTTTTTGTCTCTCTCCATAAATTGTACTCTGTAGAGGTTAATATGTTCAGCACTTACGTTTTTCAAGTGACCCATCCATGGAGTAAAGAAAACTCTCTTGGTATACAGTAAGAGCGTTGACACTTCCACATCCAAAAGTGTTCTCTATCGATTATTATGATGAAAAAAAGTTACTCTTACGCGTCATTTCTTCTTTTACCATACTAAATAATATTAAATTAAGTTATTTAACTAAATTATTGATTATAAAATTATGAGACGAAATTAAACCATTCTCAATCAATAACATAAAGGACATTAAACTGACGCAGTACCATCCTTTTCTACACACTAAATAGTCTCCGAAGCACATAAAATTGGAGAAACCAAACCAAACTTTCTGCTAAGTACACAAAAAGAAAAAGAAAATAAAGTTACTACACACAGAGTATGCAGAGACGAAACTTAGCCGTTAAAATTAGGTACAAATTGATCTTCCAACGAGTGGAAGTGGCTACTTTCTCCCTCCAGAAGTCGCACAACCTGAAGAACAAGTTAACATTAATTGTAATTTGCACACAGAAATTCTGAAATGAGTTTAAAATGTCAAAAAAAAGTATCGTATTAAAATTTTGGATATAGACAAATTTTAATTTTACTTAAAAATTTAAAAATATATTTAATAAAAAAATAAAAAGTGGTGAAAGCAATAAGGTGGAATCAGTTACCTCTCCCATTGAGGGACGCATCTCAGGCTTCCTTTGCACACAGAAGTATGCTGCTTTAGCCATGAGGTAGAGTTCATAGGTGTCATATGATTCCGCTAGACGAGTGTCAATCAGTTCATGCAAGGCCAACTTCTCTATCATTGGCTCAGCCTAATGTTTCCACACGTAACATTATTTATCAAGGTCAGTCACATTCATGTTCATATTGCTATTGCAAACAACTAAAGTTTGTTTCAGTGCTTGAAGACATAAACAATCAAAGATACCCATTGTCGGAGAGATTGTTGTTGTTCTGGATTGTTGGAATTGCCAACCTGGCGTCCTGATATCAACTGTAACAGGATAATGCCATAAGAGTACACATCCGTTCCCTCAGAAACAATACCATCTTCAGCATACTCAGGAGCAAGGTATCTACAGTAACAAACAAGTTTTTATGTTTGGAATTTAAGGTAGTTATGGAAAACAAAATATTGAACAAAAATTCTCACCCCAATGTGCCCATTATCCTTGTTTGAGGAGTTTCATTACCAGTCTTCCATTTAGCAAGGCCAAAGTCACCTAGCTGATAAAATATGGAACTTCCAGAGTTATGTAAATGTTGTGAAACCAAAACTTTTTATACACTATCCATGAAACTTGTCTTGTTATATGGTACCTTACCATGGGAACAATATCGTGGGTGAGAAGTATGTTGCTTGGTCGCATGTCGCGATGAATAATAGGACCACCACGGCATTCCTCGTGTAGAAAACGCAATCCCTTTGCAATTCCAATGGCAATAGCATACCTCTGGTGCCACTCAAGAACTGCTGCATTATTTTCTACAAGAATTTTCTAATAAAATTAAACCTCAGTGGGTATAGAATGCATTTTTGAGACTATAAACTATAGGCAACTTACCAAATAAATGCCAATGGAGAGACTTGTTGCAAATATATTCATAAATGAGGATGTTTTTCCTTTCTTTGCAACAATAACCCAACAGCATCACTATATTCTTGTGTCGAGCAAAACTTAAGACGTAGACCTCAGAATGAAATTCAGAAAATCCTTGTGAGCTTTCTTCTTTCCTTACCTTTGCCGCAATTTGCTGTCCATCTTTAAGCACGCCCTTGTATACGTGACCATAGCCACCTTCACCTAATAAGTTCTCCTTTGAAAAATCATTTGTCGCAAGTTGTATGTCAGAGTAGCTGAACTTCATTGACTCTTTGATAGATAACTCAGTTCTTGTCCCACAGCCAGTGCAAAGAAGCGGTGCATCTGAATGTTTTGGCAGAAAACCACTCTGGTTTTGCTTTTGGTCAATCTGAGAACTAGTGAGATACCTATATTCTCCTTTAGTGCTTATGCCTGCATCAAAGTTAAAACTCCTATTTATTAACAATAGATTTCAACCAGCAAAAACACTGATCTCTTCTATATTCAACTTTTGCACGCGTTTTAAAATGGTACACCGAACTTAAATGCACAAAACCAACATGTTGGTTCATTTGGTATTGGAATCTGTCATGATAAATAAGGTTTTAGGTTCAAATCTTCTAGATTAACAAATTGGAGAAATACTCTGTATCAATGATAACTTAGTCACTAATCACATAAGTTTCTATTGAATAAAACAAAAACAAACAAGTAATCATACTTAAGATACAAGAATAAGAACTATTAGTCCATAACTAAAAAAATAAGAACTATTGCAAGAAAAGGTTACATGCGTAATTCCAAAAACTTGTAAGACAGCTTAAAAAAAATTAAACAGGCTTCCTGATAACCTGATCTTTCTTGCTTAGAAGAGGATCCGAATTCTGATACGGAGCTGTAATCGCGCGACCTGTTAACACTTGATTGCTTCGTATAGCTCCTAATCGTTGCACTGGTATCAGAAGAAAGTATAGAATGGGGATAGCTTTTGAAAGAGACAATTGAGTTCTCAATGTCTTCAATACAATGACAATCTGACAGCGACACAAACTTTGACAAAGAAAATACAAACTTTGATGCTGTGACCTTTGTGTCATGTGTATTATGGGATTTCCAAATTTCCAGAGACAGGTCATCTTTAACCAATGCAACCTTACATGGCAACTTGTTAAGGTGGTATCTCAGGTCGCGCCGAAGATGTCTGTTCGAATTCACCCAATAAAGTTGAAAGCCATCAGAAGAAAATAAGCTGAAAACTAAGTAAAATGATTCTTTTTTTGTTTTTGACAAAGTTTCAAATGTAAACCTATGCACTACTAGATATTCCTATAGCCACATTAGGATACAAATTTATTGGGTAATATCGCCATTAACTAACGGAAATCATCGATCTGTCAAATGCAAGAGATAATGGTTATTCACAATCTGAGAGATAATAATACCTGTCAAGTATTATCCAAGATGCATTATAGTTTGTAATCTCCTGCAGAACAACTTGTTTAATTGGAAATCCTGCGGTGACTTTAATTTCAATAGTAGCCTGCACATCAACTTACAGAAAATATTAGTAGTTGGGAGGATTGTTCTAATTGCAGAGTTATAGCATGCATTTGTTAAGAGTACTTTGGAAGGTCTCTAGAACTTAAATAACGTACCCCTTCACTTTCAAAATCTTCATAACTTGATAAAAGCTCACTAGCATACGTATCAACTTTCTTTTTGACTTCTTCCTCCATTGTACGAAAGTTGGTTCCAGAAAATGACTCGGGACATGCTAACGTCTGGTACCCCACTGTTAATCCAAAAGGAGGAACACTCAGAAAATTGAAGGAACAATGACGCAGATCAACAAATGATTGAAGAGATAATATCCTCAACGCATTGGTAGATCCATTTCTCTTTCTCAAACAGATTAAAGAATCTGCAATATTAACACTTACTGGGGTGAGACACTTTGTGCAACACACAAAGCACAAGCAACTTGTCACCATGAGAGAGAAAGGAACCCCTGGACCGAACATGATCAACAACGAGTTTGATCTCGTGTTCAGTGCGGTCCCTTGTGGCATCACATGCAACCACGACGTAAGAAGGAGTAGGAGGGCTTTCCATACTCAAATTAGCAGCACTGCACGTCTTGTGATGATTGATGTTAAAGCTCGAACGTTGACACGAAATGTGATGATGCAGAAAAGCACATAATAACGTGATAAGTGGAATGGAAGAAACGATCGTCCAAATAATCAAGACAGAAGCATTCTCATGCCTTGTCTGTGCAAAGCAGCGCCACCAGTGATGTTTCTCTGGGTGTGGAGGTTGAGACAATACCAAGATAATATGCTTGAGCATATTCGGAGAGAGAGATGAATGGAAGGATGCTATGCCGCCTTGGACAGTGCCAACATGGGGAAGAGTACGAGGAACATGAAGACAGTTTTTGGTTACTGTTTGCTTGGACATGCTTTACAAGATTCTAGATTCTCCACTTTCCTCACTTATTATTTGAATCTGTAATTTCTCAGCTTAAACTATTATTCCGTATTCCTGTCTTCTTAGCGTTGACGCAATCAGCATTCATTTCTCTCAGAAAACCAACAAACATAAAGGAGTATCAATCAAATTAAAAAGACCAATGATACACTTTTACCTGGATTTTTTTGTATATCTATTGTATACTAGTTTTTATCATCGTTTTTTATCGCATCATATATTCTGTAAGGATATCCACGAACACTTAATTTTACATTGTTTTTAATTAGTAATTTAATTACTATATTTCAACTTATGATTTATTTTGATTCTTTTTTGTTAGAAATGTTAGTATAATTAAAAAAAAGTTAAAATAAAATATTATTGTTACCATTTTAATTCTACAGTTAACCAAACAGTTTTTTTATTTATTTCATTGCTTAAAAATTATTCTTGTTTAAATTAGATTGATAATAATTGACTTTCATGTCTTTCTTTTCTACATATAAATACTACACCTAAGTATATGGGAAAAACATACAACAAACATTAGAGTTTTTAAAAAAGTATTCGGTCTCATTCTTTTCTTCTCTATACTATTTCTTAAAAGAGTGATGTTGTATTTATAAGGTTTAGAGATCATTCGCTACACTCGATTGATCTGATAAGTTGTTGTATCTTGGGAGATGAGAGCATAATATTGTGTTTTTTGTGTTTTACCTTGTACAATGAGAGCGTTTTTCTCCCTAAGTATAGTGTTTTGTGTGTTTCAGCCTAGACTTTTTCTATCTTTTCCTCATTTACATTATCTTTTATTGTTATTGTCTACTATAAGAATTGTTTCACTTGATAATCTCTTTTTATCCATATCTCTCTATCTTGTTTTATTTTATCATTATTATTATTATTATTATTACTATTCTCTAACATTCTTAGAGAGAAAAATACTTCTCTTCTACAAATCAAAGATAATATTATGTTTGTCATGGATATGATTAAGTCACTCTTAAGTAAGCCTGAAAAATTTATGGGTGAAACATTTTTCTGTTGGCAACAACTGATGAGGTTTTGGCTCAATGAAATATTGATGCTTTTGATAAAGATATTTTATGTCAAGGACATATATTAAGTGTTTTGTCGAATAATATTTATAAAATATTTTGCCATACAAAAACTACTATTGAGTTATGGGAAGCACTTGAACTTAAATATCTACAAAAAAGGTTTATCTAGATATTCTTGTGAAAAAATTATTAAATTTCAAATACTTGATAATAAATCCATTTCTTATCAGATTCATGAGTTGAAAATATTGTTTATGACATGAAATTAAAAAAAAAAATTCTAGACATTATGTTTGTGGCTCTTTTGATTTCAGAGTTGCCTCTTTCTTGGTTTGATTGTGCTTGAAGTTTAAAACATAAGTCTAAAAACTTCTCTTGTGATGATTTGCTTGTGAGTATTCATATTAAGGAAAAACATCACTTTTCTCAAAATTTTGTTCAAAATTCTCAATCTAATTTCAAAACCTACTTTGCTGAGAACTCTAATAAATATGAGAACTCTTATGAGCCTAATCCAAAACCCTTCAAAAAGCATGGTTTTAATAAAAAAAAAGTTTGTGAAAAAACCTTATATTGATTTAAAGAAAAAAATGTGAAATATGTGTTCAATCAAAGTAACCAAGAAAACATTTTCCATACATGCATGAAAAAGGAAACTAATATACTTAAATTGATACATAATTATGTATGTGATAGTAATGATGTTTTAACATGCCGTGATAAAATATATTTTATTACTTTTATTGATGATTTTTCTAAATATTGTTATGTGTATTTAATAAACCACAAACATGAATTTATTTGAAAAATTCAAAATATATAAATTTGAGGTAGTAAATCAATTAGAACAAAAATTAAGATTCTACGTTCTGATAGGGGGGTGAATACATGTATTTATAAATGTGTGCTTTTTGTGAAACTCATGGTAATATTCATGAAATAACACCTCCATATGAATTTTATGCTTACAAGTTCTAGTTTGTTTAAAAATATGTGGGGTGAAGCTTTATATTCTGCTTGCAATATTCTCAACATAATTTCTTATAAAGGTTGTGATAAAACTCCTTATGAGTTATGGAAGAAAAGAGAACATTTTTTAAAACATTTTAAAATGTGGGAGTGTCTTGTAAAAGTTAATATATCGCTTAATAAGAAGAGAAAAATAGGAATTAAAATATTTAATTGTGTTTTTATTAGTTACTCTTTGAATATCACTACTTATAGATTTTTGATTTTTAATTATTACATGAGTGAAATCTCTAATAATACAATTATGGAATCTAGAGATGCAATTTTCTTTGAAAATGTTTTTCCTTCAAAAGATAAATGGAGTATAATTGTTTATGATACCTCCAATTTTGGTTTGCCTTCTACCGATAATGTTATTTGTGATGGTTCTAGTTTTGTTTTTCTTCAAGTGAAAATGCTAATAAAATTATTCAAAATGAACCTAGGAAAAGTAAAAGTTCATCAAATGGAAGTTAAAATTGCCTTTTTAAATGGTGATTTGGAAGAGAAAATATATATAAAACAACTTGATGACTTTATTGAGTTGATGACTTTATTGAGTTGGGGAAGAAAGTAAAATGTATAAATTTGTTAAATCTTTATATAGTTTAAATCTAAAATGTCTCACGTATCAAACCATATGGATTATTGAAAAGGATTAAATTAGTTTTATGTAAAATATATTGAGTTTCAATTAAGTAAAAAATAAATAAAGGACCAAAGTAAATTCTATAACTAAATATAGCGATCAAATTACTAATAACTCATTTCTTATTTAACATTCTTCCGATACCAATAAAATAACACTTTTATTTTAAAATATAAAATAATTTAAGATGAATTAACTAAACAAATACAAATATTGATTTTTATTAAGTGTCGAAAAAGAGTAAAAAAAAAGAGTTGTACATGTAAATTTTTCCATTCTATAAATATATATACTTTTAGTTTATATTAAGTGTTGATAAGCCTTTTTAATTTATAATAATATTTAAAAAATAAAACTAACTTTATCTATTTTGATAATATTTTGCATTGATAAACCAAAAACAAATAATATATATAATATTTTTTTTACACTTTTTAATTTATTTTCACTATTTTTCGGATTTCTATTGGATTCTAATTTTATTAAAACCTAAATCTAAAATTTTCAAAGTCTATCAAGTTTTCATAAAATTTTGTTTTAGTTCTTATTTTAAGTGTAGTTTCTCACTACAACAAAATATCTTATTAGTGACCAATTTTAGAGATAAAAAATAATTAGTCACCTAATTTAGATACTAATTTATAAACTAAAATTTATTAGTAACTAAAATAGTTTCTAAATTGGTCGCTACAGTGAATTGATTTCTAAATTTGTCACTAACATTAGCTACTAAAAAATTAATCTCTAAATTTGTTCCATTAGTGAACAATTTAGATATAAATTTAGAAACAATTTTTTTTAGCTATGTTATGGATCAATTTAGAAACCAATTCACTAAAATAACCAATTTAGAAACTATTTTAATTATTAAAAAAAATTTATATCTAAATTGGTCATTATAATAATTTTTTTTATCACTAAAATTAGTCGATAATAAGAGTTTTTCATGTAATGTATTTTCATGAACAATCATTTTTGCATTATTTGTATTGTGCTGATGTGTGCAATAACTTCCCTCATCCATTTTTTTTTTTCGAAGTGTCATCAAAATTTCAAAATCAATAAAAGGTTTTGGATTACAATCATGATTTATTTCTGTCATATTTATTGGATTAGGAATTGAGGTGACATGCATATTTGTCATCATGGAGATTTTTTTTATTGTTGAAAATAACAATTATTGAAAATTTCATGAAATAAGTTTGGGGTTATCCTATAAGGTTAGAATGATGTATTTCTATTTTCTTAAATTTTCATTCTTTCGTGTTTTGAGTTCTAGTAGTTGGATATGCAACCTTGATGATACATGTTTTTTTTACACATATTTATAGTGTTATTGTAGAGTGAATTCACTTTTAACATCTTTTATCTTTAGTTTTTGAACTATTTCCTTTCAATAATAATAAATTGACTTCATTATACAAATTTACTTTAGTTGTATTGGGTTATACAGTTTCAAGACTTCAAAATAGATATATGATTTATCATATTTAGATTTTTCTGCTATTTTTTATTCTGAAAAACGGTAATTAATATTCTAAATTATTCACCTGTTTCCAATATTTTTTATGATTTTTAGTCACTCATTATAAGTTTGAGCTTTTTTTTTAATAAATGAATTTTATAATATTAGAATAAAATATTATTCGTTCTATTTACTATAATTTTCTTATTATTTTTTACTATTTTCTGATATTTTTATACTTTTATTTTTAGATAATAATAATAAGAGAATGAGAACTAGATCAAGGATATCAATAAATAAATAGCCCAAGAATCTTCTTTAATATATATAACAAAGTATATGAAGATCGTATAGCATCTGCAACCAACTTCCTCCACCAGATTTCCTCATTTTAAGACAAAGTGTTACCTCCATATCTCATACTAGGGACGATTCTTAATGTTTATTCTTGTTTTGATCTATTTATCATTTTAGTTACTATCTACAATGACACGATGACTTGCATGTACAACCCGAGTTTAGCTGCTTCCTGATGAATCATAAGTTTATCTTCAATGAGAATATTATGTGCATCTTTTTACTGAGTTGAAAGCTTACCTTGTTTCAAGTATTTGGTTTCAATTTAATTCTAATGTTACTTATAGGTAAGATCATTGAGGAACAAGTTGAATGGTGAATAGCGTAGAAAGCATGAAAAATAAAAGACATATACCATAAGACAAGAACATTCAATCCCTTTATTTTACATTTTGACAGTGAGATTTAGATTACAATTCCTTGTTCGAATTGGCAGTATCTACAATGGAACATCGGAAGGGTAGTCTTTGGGATGCTTCTCGATGGATTTCCTAAGTAATCTCTCTTGCTCCTCAAGGTTTGATGGCAGTTGGTCATAGACATCAGTGAACAAGTCCCCGAGTGGAGGTTTTTGTGCTTTCTCTGCCACCTGAATCGCATGCATTAGCTGTAAAATAGTAGCATAAATCCAGAAACAAAAAATGTCAGAACAAGTTAGCAAGTGCAAATCAGACTAAATTTCAATATGCAAAATAAAATTAATAACCTGCTTCCTAATACTGCTTCTAAGCTCCAATTCATCCTTGTCACTCCACCAACCATTCCTTTCCACCCATCTCTTGAATCTACTCACAGGATTCCTTGCCATCTTCCAATATTCAATCTCATCAATTGCGCGGTACTTAGTTGAATCATCAGATGTAGAGTGATGTCCAACTCTATAAGTGAGAGCCTGAAGGTTATATAGCAGTTATGATGAGATTGGTGGACACTAAAAAAGGGTGAGGTATCAAACAATGATCATCTTAGCATGAAGGGAGCTCAACATACCTCAATTAAAACAGGCCTCTGTTCTTTTATAGCGATTTCTCTAGCAGTGTGAACTGCACTATAAACTGCAAGAGCATCATTTCCATCTACTCTGATACCCCATATGTCATAAGCTTTACCTTTCACTACAATTCCATCACCTAATCACACAGGGAAAAACATTTGTTTCCATCTGAAACAAATCAGATACTTCAACTTGATATATTTGATAAAATAAAAAGAGCATACTCGGATACACAATACATACTTATATAAAAGAGGAAAATGAAAAGTTCATTGTATTAAAGTTTAAAACCTGCTTACATTCTATAAATTAATTTTAATTTATATAAAAAAATGTAATAGAAAGGACCCTTGGAAATTTCAACAAACCATCACCCCTCCTAGATTCATTAAGATATGGTTGAAGGGTAAAGTATTTGTTTGAAAGAATGAGACAGAAAAACAATGAAATGAATACATACTTCGAAACTGTTCTTGTACAGGTGTACTGATGGCCCATCCGTTGTTACGACAGATGAAAACAACAGGGGCATCCATCACTGCTGCAAAATTCATGGCAGCATGAAAATCTCCCTGCAATTAATGATGTGGTCAAGTAATAGCAATAAGCACGCGGTGTTCCATTTTGTTAGTAGCTAAGATGGTTCTTCACCACTAACCTCACTGGTGCCACCATCCCCACAAAAAGTAACTGCACATGCACTTTTGTCATCCATTTTAAGAGAATAAGCAGCCCCCACAGCTTGAGGAAGTTGTGTTCTGAAATCCTTGGCAAACAATGTCAACTTGTTGAGAGATCATGTCACCAATGAATGTACAACTTAATCAATTGCAATTATTCAAACATATTGTGGACAATATCTTACGCAATGGGGGATGAGACTGTGAAGTAATTGTGCTTGTTTGATCCATAATGTATGGGCATTTGTCTGCCTTTCCCCAAATCGTAAGTGTTTCCTAAGCACTGATGAACAAATTGTTGCAGTGTAAAACCACGCCATAGTAGAACACCTGGTTCTCGGTACTGAGGCAATACGATATCATCAGGATCAAGTGCAGCTGCCGATGCAATGTTAACTGCTTCTTCCCCCATTTGGGTGACATAGAAGGAAATTCTACCTTGCCTCTGCACTTCATAGAATATGCTGTCCATAGTTTGAAGAGTGACCATGTGAGAATACATCTTCACACCCATTTCCTTGCTAACCTGTTCAATTATCATTATTCAACCGTCACTGTGCGAAATGCAAACTAAACTGGATTAAGAATGGTGGTGTGAACTGAGATACCTGCACATAGTTGCTGTATTTAACGAGCTCACCATTGTCATCAAGAACACGATAACAGGGCACCCTTTTGTGAGCAGATTCGGAAATGAATCTCATTTCAGAAGTAAATCCAACTTTCCCTCCAGGAAAATCAATCGCCTGATACGCCAAAAATTTGGGAATATTCATAGTTAAGAGAAAGTGGGTTCACATCAAGAATATTTTATTTTAAGTAATATACTATTTCCTTATTGATATGTCTTTACTTTATTATTTTAAAAACAAATATTCTTTGGATAAGTATTACAACTATACTATCTCTAGTTAATCTCTTTAGAAGATGGTGCGTTGCTATTTAAGGTAATCTTACAATGATTTAAATCAAAATTAATAATTAAATTGAAATATCTCTATGTCCATGAAATCGCACATTTGATAGGGTAGTAGAAAAGAGGCTTTGTGGATTATTTTATTTATTAATCCATAAAATAGCAGTTGCTTATTCATCCTAGTGAATCATGCAGGTATATCTATTTATTTACTTAGGTGTACTTGAATGCAATGGAACCATTTTACCTTTTTAATTATTTATGTGAAATTTAAAATTATGAATTTTAAATAGTTCAGATTATTGATTTATTGTAAAATTTAAAATTTATATAATACCTGAACAATAAGTGTGATCTTTTTATATAATTTACTTTAAGATATAGATTTAAATTTTAGCACGTGTATTGTATTTTGACTAACCTAATCCACGGTTTTATAATTTATAGGACGAAAATAGTAGTGGAATGATAAAATTAATAAATTAATGTGGTTCTATATTTCATTTTACTTTGACAGGAAAGTAAGATCATAAAATGTAATAAAAGCTTTATAGGTTGTACAGAAGGACCCAGTGGTGTACAGATTGGTCCACTGAAAGGCTCATTCATAGAGGTTCTTTTATTATTTTATACAGTAAATACTAATACTAGTTAACTCAATTTTGTTTGCTTCAGAAATTTTGTAATTTAGCTTAAAGTTACACGAACATTGAGTGAAATGTATTTAAAAATAAAATAAAATATTTAGGTGAGAAAATAAAAAATAAAGTGTTTGTTTTCTAAATTATATATTTTAATTTATATAAATAGGATTGTATGGATGCAAAAAATTTATTACGATTTAGCATATAAAAATGTAATAGAAAAAAGATAAAACTAAAGTTTAATAAAACAAAAGAAATACAAAATAATTTTAAATTTGTAAAATTTTAAAATGAATTTTGTTTGTTTTACCTTTAATCAAATAAAAAATATATTTTGTTTTTCTTTATCTAAACGTGTTTTCTCCACCGTCGGTTCAGTTCAATAACGTGTTTGTCGTAGGTACCAAAATAATGGTGATTTAGACGTGAAACAAACATTAACCCGGCACGTGAAACTGAAGCCTGTACTTGATGACATGATGACACTTCACTATAGAGTGACACTTCACTATAGAGTGACACTTCACTATAGAGTCAGAATGGAATCAAATCAAATAAAATTTTTAAGAAAAAATAAACTGAACTTTATACGAAACTCATATGCAGTTATATTATATTAGAAAGGAAATTTTGCTAGAAGATTACACAAACAAACAACATGTCTCTTCCTATTATTTAATCACAAAAGACTTTGGTAGTATGTAATGAATTTATTCATTATTTAAATTAATAATCAAAGCGTATCAATATTTTATTATATCCTTGTCAAGAATAATAGATTGTTGAATTTTCAAATTTTAAATTAGTAAATTAATAAATAAAAGAATATTCCAAATAAATTAATTTTTTATTACATAATTACACGGTCCTAAACGCCATTGAGTGTTTTTCGGATTGGATTAAATCCAATCCAATCTCCTACTGTTCCAACAAATAACTTAAATAGACTGATAACCTCACACGTTTTTCTAACTTGAGTTTGGAACCAAAATACTGTAACTCTTTGACAAAAGATCATGACTTCTTATTTAAATTTTCCTTTTAATTTTCCAAGCGGATTTTTATACCTGTGTCTGTTTCTTTTCAATTTTTTAGTTCTTTCTCTCTACACATTTCCAATTTTTTAATGGAAACACAATCCTCAAAGTAAGTATGTAAATCAATACTTACATATTTATAATAATAAATGCCACCATTAAACTACTTTTTATTTTATCTCTTAAAACATGGCAGATTTATGCTACTCTGAGATAATGATTTAGAAATAAAAACAGAAGGTGAAGTGAGGAAATGATGAATTGTTAAGGAACTTAAAATTTCTCTAAGAATGAAATTAAAGAGTTGATCCATCGATTTAAAGGTAGTGATTGAAGTGTAGTTTAACGAAGGGTTTGGTTGATAGAAAGCACTTACCTGATTAGCGTGGTCCTCGGTGACATCATGCTCCAATTCCAACTGTGCATCAGCTTTGGTTGATTCATGACGCGAGAAGCAGAAAAATGTTGGTGATCGAAAGGAGGAAGAAGAGGAGTTGTTAAGAAATGGTGGGAAGAAGAAGCGTTTGGTGTGTTGAGGAGTCGAGAAGAAGATCCTAGACTTTGCGAACAACCACGATGCCATTGTGGTAATGAGTGGAGAAAAGATCGAAATAAGAGAGAAAGATGAATCTGTGGAAGACGATGATGATGTGTGTGATGTGGCAAAGTTGTACTCACTCACTCATCAATTGCTTTCTTAAGTCAGATTGGCATGGATGGGCATGGAGGTGGCTACCTAAAAAGTTCGTATAATAAAAACCTTTCAAGATGTTATCCTTGTCGTGGGACCACGTAGGATTCTAGATTGGTGTTATCTTCAGCTATTGTTTCGGACCAAACCATCACATTTCACATTTTTATTTTTCTAATTTTTAATTGTTACGGAACACATTTTATATTGTTAAATAGTGTGAATTTTCTCCGACTTTGCCACACCAATGTTTATGTAGCCTTAAAGCTAATTTTAAAATGATTTTTTCTTACAAAATTATTGAGATTTAATTTAGATTTTATCTTCTAACGTGTAGAACTTGTTCTTATATTATCATTCAATACTTTATGAGAGTGTCTGTTCATTTTTTACAAAATTTCATTATAGCACGACACGTGTGGAAAGTTGTCCTTTTAGTGGAGAAGGTTACGGATAAGTTTCTGAACAAATAACATGTATACCCACCAACTCTATTTTGTTGTTAACTAGTTTTTCTTGTAAGCATTATCAATAAAAATATAATATTATATTTCAATAACAAAATCATACCATCATCCTTCATATTATGTATCCATAAAAAATTGTAGAGAAGAATAAACCTAAAGTTCAAAGAAGAAGAAGAAGAAAAAAACTTAACTTTGAAAAACAAGAGCTTACCATTGTAAAGATAAAAGTAAAAAGAAAAAATTGCGAAAGGAAGATGGACGTAGAAGGATGGAGGAATACTTGGTTTTGGACATAGATGGTACAAAACTCTCTTGTAAACCTTCGGCATATACTTGATGCAATCTCCATTGATAAAAGTCGATGAAAAAGGATTTGAAAGATCTTGGTGCTTCTTGAAATACTTTCAAGCAGAGTGTTATAAGAGATTTATCGATCCCGGTATTAAAACATATTTACAATTCCCATAACTGAAAGTAATTAAAGGAAAAAACCGTAATTTCGGTTTTAAGAAAATTATTTTAAAAGAATAAGTGAAGGAAATATAGTACATAAAAATGCAAATATATAAATATAAATATAAACATAAAAATAAATAGAACAAATTATTATTATGACTATTTATTAAAATATATTTACAAGAACGTAAAGTAATTAATCGAAGAAACCACCGTATCGGTTTTCAAGGAAATTACTTTAGAAAAATAGATAAAGGAAATATAGTATATAGAACAGTGCAGATTTGTTTTAAATTTTAATCCTTTGATTCAATTTGTGGTTTATTGAATTATCTTTAAAAGCATGAAGTATTGGGCTATGTATGTATAATTTGGTACTTTGAGGCTAGACTCGATGTGTAGCATGAGATAATATGTGAATTATCTGAGGATTTCATTGGTAGAAATCCTTTAGTGGTAATATAGTGTATGTAGTGACTTATGGATTCAAGTAAGGTTACATCCTGACACTTTAATGATTATTCATACTTATATAGAGTAGAATGGTCATGTGGTGAGATAATAGGAGGTCCTAGTCTAAGGTAGGATAATGACCTTAGATGATCATGGATTTATTGTGCGTGGTAAAATGACACTCATTGACAATGATTATACGGAGCAGTAGAGGTCACCACAATCCAATGAATCTTATTTCTTTACATGTATACATGTATCTGAATAATTGAATTAGATAGTCATATATTGATTTGCATTAAATGTAACTTGTGCATCCATAATTGGACTAATTATTTGTTAAATAAGATCTTACTTTCACCTAATGTACCTTTCTCTTTATGTTCTGTTTTCTTGCTTTTTTTCTTTCTATAATGATCGCCAACGTTGGCGTGAATAGACGATATGACACTTGTTGATCATCAGAATGGAGATGTTGCCATCTAGAATAGACATTTTAATTATTGTTCTTCTTTGAGCATCTTTTGAAGAACTTTCTTTGTTCTTATTACTCTACGGAATAATCTTTTGCAAAACTGTTATGTCCTAATTTGTTTAATGTGGTTGTTCTATGTCCATGATCCTTATGTTTGTTTAGTATATTTTGGATGACTATAATGATTAATTCTAATATATTTCTCGTATTTTGTTCTATTATATTATATCGTGTGATATTTTATTTATGACAAATTTTTTATTAGATAAAACGTCACATTTCATATGTGTCAATAATAATCATATTCATGATTATCTCTCCTTCTTAAGTGTTTACATGCATTTTGAACATCCTTCCGAAATTGTTTAATAAAATTATAATGAAATCCTTAAAACGTACACATTACAAATATCTAATTAAATTACTATTAATACGATTTTACGAGCATAAAACAGTTTAATAAAATATCTTTGTGTAGACTATTCTATTTATCTTATTTATATTTTATAATTTTTTTTTCTTCCTTTAAATCATCAGCTATAATTTAAATTTGGGTATTTAATTATTAGTATAAACTGTATTTCTAGTGATCCATTACTAACAATTTTCAAAATTTGTTAGGAATTTTTTTTTCTAAATACTTTTTTGTTGATGTACGTTATAATAAAATATAATATTTAATTGAGGTTATATTTAGTGTTTATACGAGTTTTAACATCTAGTAAGTGTACCTCCGATTTATTAAATCTCGATAGAATCTCTATGGTTTTTAATAATCCTTGGAATAGCGAAATTTACATGTGATTTTTGCAGCGGAGTTACTTTCTGATGGTGTGAGTAAACCCGATTATTTCCCAACAATTTTTGAAACATCGATTATTTCTTTACAATTTTAATTACTCTTTCTACTTTTAGCAGTTTGAAATCCCTATGATGTCAATAATTAAATTTTAGTGTTTTCCTTGGAGTTTTAAATCCGGTTAATTTCATATGTTGGGTTCTTTTCTTAATGTCCATAAACTCTGAAAAATATAAAAAATTATAAAAGCAAAAAAATTAAAATTATAAGGTTTATAACATTCGTATTAAATGAGCAAAGTCTCCGACTTCAAAATATAATGTAAACAATAAAAAGTTTAAACATTAAAATTAATAAATCATTACAATATTTATTAATCATAAGATATAAAATGAAAAATTCAATAGCATTTTTTCTATTACGATGTATATGAGACCCCAGATTTTTTTTTCTTCAACAAATTTTTTCTTCTCTATAAAGTTAGATCTCCTTCCCAAAAAACTTTGGTTTCTTTTCCAAAATTTTGAATAAACTTTATCCTTTTTGAAAAATTAATACTACTGGAGTGATATACGTGAATAACTCTATTAAAACCCTCCATCAACCTCTCTTAATGGTGAGTTTGAAAATTATAATCATCCTCTAAGAGCAATTTGTTGTTTTTCCTTACATGCAAGCGCATATTCAATCTTATGTCGTCTCTTTCGTTCTTAATGAATTCCTATCTGTTCATGATCCTGACAAATTTGTCTTGATCCTTGATTGGGTCTTTGATTTTCAGCAATGATTTGTTTTGATAATTTTTATTATAAGTTATTACTGTTTTCTTATTAAGCTTATTCTTTTAAATGCATTAGTTTTTATGTTGGTCTTTAAAAAGAATAGTCACTGAGTGAGTATTTGTGATGTAATCTATAGAGAAACGAAATAAGATGATTCAAAGGTTTATTTTTTATAAAATATAATTCGATATTATTCATAATTAATTTGATATGTTACTATTTTTTTGTTTATTATTGCTCATCATTTTTTATGCGTTAGCTTACCCTTGCACTTGTATGTTTCTAGTTTTATTTCTAATGCAATTTGGATACTTTTTATATACAGGAACATTGTTAGGAGTTGAGGGTGACATTAGCACAGGAGTTGGAATGAGAAGCTGGAGTATTAGGATAGGAGTATCGTAGATAATCCGTTTAAAAAAAATGTATTAAGTTCCTATTTTATGTTTTTAAGTTCTTATAAATTCATTTTGAAATACGATGTGATATAGTCTCAAGAACTGTAATATGACTTAGTTCATCTCCAATTATTAATATCACACAGGTCTTATGATTATTGAGTACTTAATATATATATATATATATATATATATATATATATATATATATATATATATATATATATTAAAAGAAATTAGGATTGTTACGATGTATAATATTAATCATTTATTTTTTCATTAAAAAGGTTATCGATATTTAACATATAAAAAATAATATAATTAATAGTATTCATAAAATTCATATTAATTTAATAAATATTTTAATATTAGAGGCAATTTCTTTTGACAATGTTGTAAAAAATCTTTATCATCTTCTTTATTTTGTTGACTTGTCATGGCAATATAGAAGATTATTTTAAAATACAAAGTTAATCAAAATTGTCAAAATTATATATATATATATATATATATATATATATA
>Ga0209589_1000648_pt1 | contig 50786 bp, 20 predicted proteins | sample CowpeawhiteBW_FD_187525 | JGI IMG/M metagenome (GOLD analysis project Ga0209589, IMG submission 187525) | Root nodule microbial communities of legume samples collected from California USA - Cow pea white BW (SPAdes) (version 2) | ecosystem: Host-associated > Plants > Roots > Nodule | place: USA...
ATATCAATAAAAAATGATATAAATTTGAAAAATTAAATACACATTTAAATTAAATTTAAGTTTTATTTATACATGCCTTAATATAGATAATTGAAACTGTAGTTTTCAATTAGTATGACACATTCGTGTGTGTCTGGTTGACTCAATTCAGTTGGCTGATGCAAAACATTTTTATTATAACACTTTTTAAAAATACAAATGCTATTACAAAGTTGTTAAGCTCGAGGGTTTTACATTGTGGAATATGATAAACTTAGATGGTAAGAGTTTACTTTAAATAAATAAGTATTATAATATGGTTAGTGATAGAAACCCTAAACTCAAACATTTTTATTATTACACTTTTTAAAAATACAAATACTATTACAAAGTTGTTAACCTCGAGGGATTTACATTGTGGAATATGGCCAAACGACAACAGATCATGAGCAACAATGACCCCAAACGAGAGACAGAGAGATCGCGAAAATGAGATGGATTTAAAAGAGACCAAAGAAGCAAAAACCAGGACAAACCAAGTCTTAAACCCTAATCTTGAGTTTGCTTCCGAGTAACTTGTAAACTCGTCCGAGTAACTCACAAGTTTGATAACTATGAATATTACACTTTCAATTTTAAATTCCCTGTTATTGCCATCTAATATATACTAGGATTCAAAGTCAATTATGAAAGGTCTAATTTTTTAAAAATTTGTAATTATTTAAAAAAATTTAAGTGCTTTTTCTACTGGTATTAATCTCTTATTAAGTGGTTTAAGAATCTCATTCGGAGGACACCCTGATACAACATACAAAACTCTTGAATAAGTTTGCGTTTTTCGTCACGGGAGAGATGTAAGAGATTACAAACAAGACCGAGAGGAAAATTTTCAGTAACAGAGTATTCAAAAAACTTAAATGGGTGTTAATGAAGACAATAATAACTTTCTAAGTATTTTTCATCAAAGCAACAATACATCTCAAAAAGTAATAAATAAACTAAAAGCAATGATACATTATGACATAATAAACAATCTAAAACACCATAATCTTCCAACTAGAAGTTCTTCGGCTTCGGCTTAATTGAACCAGGGGATTTTGGATGAGATTTTGCAATTACAGAACCTTGACAGTTTTGCTATGCACACCAATAGATAGTGTGCTGGTACTTGAAATAGCCCTGATAACTAAGTTCTATTAATAAAAAAAGTTTTGATTACACAACACAATGTCCAAAAGTTTAAAGCACTCCAAGTTAGCTCATAAAATTCAGATAAACTTCTTGTCGTCAATGTTTATATCCAACATAATAACACCTCCATCTAAATACCTGCAAAAACATAGTCATAAGACATCAGATAAAGGTCAGAACAAAACTACAAAAATTGCTTGTTACAGTTAGTCCCTTAGCATCAATTAGCATCAATGAACAGTTATAAAAGTATATATATTAGTAAGTCTATATATTCAAATACATGCTGGCGGTCAATCAAGTAATTGTTCAAAGTTCTCCATAATTGATAATAACTGCATTTTATCACAATCAAGTAACTTTATATATAAAGGTATGGGTCTGAAGATCAAGTTAAGATTTCATTTAATCCTCGAGGAAGTAAAATATTATTTTAAGTCGTGATGATAATTAGTTAGTATTCAGGATTATTTTGCACATTTAATTATAAATACAAAGCAATTTTTAAGATAGATACTTCACTATCATTACTTCACTATCACTATTCAAAAGTTAGAATGAGATAAATTGTTTTTTATTTTAACAAATATACCTACATACCAGGCAGTCTTCTAGACTCTATCCATATAGACTTTATCCAAGAGTATGAACAATTAAGACTCTATCCAAGAGCTCCTGGGGTATGGGCTCACCCCTCCTTCGTTCAGGGGGAATTCTTGCCGTGTGCACTAATGTGTTCCATTTATCCTGTGCATATCAAATTAGAATTACGTCAAATTAAAATTAATAAAAATTGTAGTAAGAGAGAACAAAGATATATCATACCTTTAGATCTACAGGAGTCCTGTGGTCTGCATCCGAGAAAGCTCGTCGCTTAACCTCTTGCCACCTGTATGATGGCATAAACTTATCAGAAAGTCAGTTTTGTAGTATATCCACATACAGGTAAGCTAATATTATTGATAGCATCGTACCTCCCAATTCCAACTAACTCAATTGTGTGCACAAGAGCTTCTGCCTCGGCTACGGAGAATGGTCTCCTAGTTCGACGCTGCCTAGTTTTCTGATTCGAAGGTCCCTCTTGTTTTTGGGTTGAAGGGATAGGCACCAAGACACTTCTAACTTGATGCCTTCCATGCAGCTTGACTCGGTGTTGAGACCAGAAAGCATCAGCGACCAATACTTTATCTAAGAGCATCTGAGGCACTGGGTCTCCTCTCCTTTGTTGAGGAGGGATGGTTGCTGTGTGCACTAGTGTTTCCCATTTATCCTATACATACCAAATGTCAATGAAGAAAAAATGTTGTGTAGAGGGAAAAAAAAATAACATACCTTTAGATTTATGTGAGACAAATGGTTTGCATCCTTAAAAGCTTTTCCTTTCACCTCAAACCACCTGCATGATGACATAAACATTATCAGCAAACCAGTTTTGCAGTGTATCCCACATGTAAGCTAGTATTATTGATAGCATTGTACCTCCTAGTTCCAAAATACTCCACTGCATAAACAAGTTCTTCTAACTCAGCCATGGAGAATGATCCTTTAGTTCGACGCAGTGATGATGATGACGATGCCGATCTATATAAAAATGTGCATTCTTGAAATATCTACAAATCTTAAAATATTTCTAATGTGTTTAAAATTTGTATTTCCCTTATGAAACTTCTATTGTTATGTATACATATCACCTCTCACTAGTTACCATACGATTCTCAATGTGACCATACACGTTTTAACCAATTATCACATCGACTAATAGTTTAGTCTTACCTAATTTTTTTTTGTTTTGACAATGATTTTTATGAGCAAGCCCTAATTATTTTAATGAACAAAATGAGCAAGCTAGTTTTGTAACGTACTCATTAACGAATAAACTAATATTATCAAAAATATCGTACCTTTCAGTAGAGAGTTTCTCAATTAAGTGAACGAGTGTAGTTGCATATGGTTCCATGGTGCCGCAGTACAAACTCTGTTTAGAGTTGCGATCAGACTCAGACCGCTTAGAGTTGTCAATAATGGTGTATCCTGTGCACACCAAAATGCAATTAAGCAAAAATTTTAGTAGCTTTTCAATCATAAAATGGATTCAATCAGTACAATCATGTTGTTCTGAATATTTATATTTTATTAAAGTGCATAGTTTATATATTTATACTATAATTGTATTTGAAGCTGCTGAATGTCATCCTACCTGGATTGTTTAGTTAATTGATGAAAATAACTAATGCTAGTTAAACTTATATACCATGAAGTTGAAATGTTTGTACATCCATCAACAATCTAACTTTGGAAATCTGAATATAACTTCATTATTTTTTAGTGGTTATCTTTTATTACCAAAATTTAAAACAAAACCGAGTGTTTTGATTATGTTATTTATACCTTTTGTTAAATTACTTGACCCGATGTGCAGGCAAGGCTAGGCAGGTGATAAAAACCCAAATGATCCTCTTGCTGCACAAACTTTTCAGGCAAGAATATTGTATTTCAGTTTAGGGCTATTTTATTTTGAAGGGCAGTGAATGTCAATCCTACCTAGATTGTCTAGTTAATTGATGAAAATAACTTTCCTCTCTATAATTATTTAATGATCTAAATATACTTGCATTCCACCTAGAGTAATTGATATTAGACATTCATAAAGGTGTTAGGGTTGTTGATCACTTAGACAGCCATCATTGAATCATGTGTACTGGTTGTAACATTGAATGGATAATCATTAATATTGGTTCTTCCACATATGAAGGAAGTCTTTGTATTATGTGAACTACTCTTTCACTTTGTCTGTGAAGCCTGTATTTGTTATCCTACTACTTGAGAGTAATATTTATATGTTTCATTGTATTTTGTTTGTCACTTTGCTGTGAGCTCAAGGATTCAGTCGAACACTAGGTTCACTTTTATTTTTAACCTAAACAGATGGGGTTATATTACTATTGATGTTCGAACACATAGCATATAGATTCAATCATTGATGTCATTGATGCTCGGCATGATAAGCATGCCAAATGCTTCTAATTTTCCAGTTGACTCAAACACTGGAATAGTTCCACATGTGTATTCATTTTGTTTATCATTGCCTCAACAGTGTGTTACCTAAGAAATCAAAAGTAACAAGTTTTTATAGAAAATTACACTGTTTAACACTGAATTTTTATGCTGTTTGTGGAAGATAGAGCAGTTACTTAAAACTGCAGGCTACATTTTATTTAGTTCAACCAGTTTTCTTTGATTTCTTCAAGTTGTACTGTGCATACAAGTCATTCTAACTTAACAATTATAAAAGGCATATGCATTAAGTGTTTAAAATCTTTGACAGCATTCAACCAGCCTCAAACACATCAGATCAGATCATTAAATGTATTTGTTATGCTACTACTTGTGAGTAATATTTATACGTTTCATTGTATTTTGTTTCTCACTTTGCTGTGAGTTCAAGGATTCAATCGAACACTAGGTTCACTTTTATTTTTAACCTAAACAGATGGGGTTATATTACTATTGATGTTCGAACACATAGCATATAGATTCAATCATTGATGTCATTGATGCTCGGCATGATAAGCATGCCAAATGCTTCTAATTTTGCAGTTGACTCAAAAGGCATGATAAGCATGCCAAATGCTTCTAATTTTGCAGTTGACTCAAACACTGGAAAAGTTCCACAAGTGTATTAATTTTGTTTATCATTGCCTCAACAGTGTTACCTAAGAAATCAAAAGTAACAAGTTTTTATATAAAAATTACACTGTTTAACACTGAATTTTTATGCTGTTTGTCGAAGATAGAGCAGTTACATAAAACTGAAGGCTACATTTTGTTTAGTTCAACCAGTTTTCTTTAATTTCTTGAAGTTGTACTATGCATACAAGTCATTGGGGCTTAATAATTTAAAATCTTTGACAGCACTCAACCAGCCTCAAACACATCAGATCATTATCAGTTTAGTACTAACCTTGGAGCTCCGTTGTAGTGTTGCTCACTCACATCTTCTTTTTTCCTTTGATTTTTCTTTCTCCTGTCCTCAATGTGTGTTTGCTGTGCGATGAAGACTTCTCTGTTTCTTTTCTTGGATTTGTAATTGCAATGCTTTCAGAATTTGTGTGATGTGTATTGGATTGCACCGAGAAGTTTTGTTCCTTTTTTTTACCGTTGATCTGTATCCTAACTTTTATTTTTTTTCTTATGCAGTTGCCTCGGCGGTCTCCGCCATTGTCATACAGTGCATGCCACTGTCATGTTTGTATACAGATACCAAATATTTCCTTTTTTATTAAGAAAAGGGTCTGCCATATTTTTTGCGTAATCAATCATGTCAGGGACATCATAATATAACAACATACAATTAACCTTGGGATATTTACCTTCAGATTTGAACAAACGATTTGAATAAATTATTTATTCCAATCTTAACTGTGACTATTTAGTCTTAATCGGATACAACCTGGTATTTATTTTAATAATTATTTTTTAATTTTAAGATAATATTATTTTTTATCATTTATATATTTTTTTATTTAAACGTTTAATTAGTTTTTGCACGTATTTGTTTATATCATTTTTGTCCTTTTCTAAAAAATTTAAAACATTTTTAATTTATAAGTGACATAAACAAATATATTATTTTCTCTTTATTCCTTAGTTTTGCAACTTATTTTTAAGGTATATATTTATTATTTTTCTACTCATTTTTATAGTTGGCATTGATCATTTGGTATTTTTATTTTATATTTATATAATTATAATTTTTTTATCTCCTACCTCTTATTTCAAAAAGTATACATGATATTTTAGCTTTTATTATGCTAATTTTTAGATGATTACTATTAATTAATAGAAAAAAAAATACTTATTTTTACCTTATTGTATTATATATCCATAATTCCCCTGGTTTTTTCTAAATCTCCGAAAGCCATAACTGCATTGGTTTTGCTAAAAATCAGACAAAAACAACTTCCTTTCATATATGGTTTTTGCTTCAAATAAATATGTGTCTGAATTAAGGTTTTACTGTCTTTCAGCTTTATTTTTTCTTTGTTTTACACCTTTTAAGCAAATTTCAATCTTTCGCGTGTTAATATAACGTAAAAAAAAAACATCATTCATGTGTAAAATTACACAAAACTTACTTACTATACCTATATTTTCAATTAAATATTCTGACTATTTTTCTCTATCCCTATGTTTTAAAATTACATTTTATATATTATTTAAAATAATCTATCTCAATGATCTCCAACTGCCCTTTTATAATTCTATTTATAAGATAATTTTTAAAATACAAACATAATTAGTTAAAAAAATTAAATACTACGATTCAAAATTAAAAATAACTTACACATTTAAAATATTTTATGATGAATTTTAATTATTAAAAACTATTTTTTAATGATAATTTTAAATATATAAAATAAATACTTATCTCTTACAACAGGTGAGTAAAAATACTTGGTATTATTATTAGTTAATATCCATTTCTAAAATGAATTTTAAAAACTTCAAGAGTTCAAAACTATATTAAAATTTAAATTTAAACTACAGCTTCTGTATTAAAAGTATTTTGTAATTGCAAGGATTAAAAAATGTTAGGAGTAATAGTAATTTTATATATAAGATATATAATTTTGTGTTAATTGAGTAACAGTAATGTTAAGAGTAGTAGTAATTTTAATGGAGTTTCGTTTTATAAAAATTATTATTTTTATAATTATTTTTATTATATTAAAAACAAAATATATTAATACTTGTTACACTAAATGATTATTATCCTAAATAATTGTATGATCATGATTAATTCTTAATAATGTTTGTAATTTATGTATTTCAATAAGTTAATCTATTTAAATCTATCTTTTAATGTTGATATTAAAATGTGATAAAATTTAAGTTTCTTTATATCAAAATAAAACATATAAACAAACAAATTAATTAATGTAGAACAAAAGATCATTCATCTTAAGCGCATTTACCGTAATTGCTCATTAATATTTATAACTCATTCAACTCATCACGTAACACTCAATACTTAATATTTATTATGGGTTGCACAAGTATTTCATGATGGAGGTTAAGTTACAATCTAACAGTGAAATTTCTAATAGTGAGACAATTGTTGAAGGGAGATTGTTGCAACTTGCAGGTGAAATCAATTGTCCTGTGATAGAGACTAAGTGGACTGAGTTACAATCAAATCGTGGTATTTGAACTGTTACGCTCTTAAGTAAAAATAGTTGTACCTTGACTAACGGTTATAACTTTTGGCCTAGTGGTAAGCGATTGATCATAACAATATTATCTATGTAGATTGAGTTCACTTGAAGAACTCTAAGTAAAATGTTCTATATCATAATTTTAAAAGAAACTTCTATCAACTTTTCACAACTTTTTTTCTCACTCACGTTTAAATGATTTATTGAACGATCAAATTTCTAAAGGAGAAAAATTTGATACGATATTTCATAATGTATAATTCTCATCAAAATGCTTCTAATTCCAAATCGATCTCATATTTATACCATAACAATTAATTATCAGAATCTACTGTGGAGTTTTATCCAACTAAATATATATTCTTAGAATTATTGCATAGATTAAGTAAATTTTCTTTACCTTAGTTTTTGTGCTTTTAGAGAGATATATATACATAAATAAGTTAGACAAATATTGATTTATATAAAACTTGTTTTGTTAAGAAGGTAATTATTGCATGTTAAGTAAAAAGAATTACACCTAGACTAATGGCTATGACGCGTAGTAATAAGCGCTTTATTTTAACAATATTATCTATGTAGATTGAATTCACTTGAACAACTCCAAGTAAAATATTTTATATCATAATTTTAAAAGAAACTTCTATCAACTCTTCACAACTTTTTTTAACCCACTTTTAAATAATTACCTAAAAGGTCAAAATTCTAAAGGAATTTTTTTTATATGATATTTCATAAGCTATAATTTCCATCAAAATGCTTCTCATTCCAAATCAATCTCATATTTATACCATAACAATTAATTAAGATAATCATTATGGAGTTTTATCCAACTAAATATCCATTCTTTGAATTATTAATTATTACATAGATTAAATAGCTTAAATTTTCTTTAACTTAGTTTTTGTGCTTTTAAAAAAACATATACATGGACAAATATTAATTTATATAAAACTTGTTTTAAACGAAACACATCACTGTAAACCTATACTATATATTAGACCCACATTGTTAAATCGATTTCACCAGTCTTAAACTTTACTACATTCTAAACTATGTGATTTAAATAAAGGACGAGAAATCACTTCAATTTGTTTTTTAAATTAAATATTTTCTAAATTTATACTTTTTTCCAAAAATTAAAAATAAATTTATTTTATGTTATATATAATTTTTTAGTTTTAAAATCCTAAAATTCGGTATTCATATTGCTAATTTAAACCTATAATTCACATCCTTACAAAATACCTATTTATCTTTTCTTTTATTGTTAAAAAGTAAATTAACGAGTTGAAATATTAATTTTTAACATATTTAAAAAATAACACAATATGTTTAACTGAGTGAATTATTGTTTAATTCCTATTAATCAGATAAAAAAAGGGTGTTGGATGAACAAATATAGTGTAACGAAAAAAAAATTACAATTAAAAGGTCTATGAACATGATTATTTTTACTAATCTTATATTAAAGAACACTAAAATAAAATTTTAATCAAATAGGAAACATTTTGAGACAATGTCTCTAAGTAAAGTTAAATTAACTCAAATATATTCTGAGTACTTTTGTTTAGCTTTTTTTCCTTCTTACATTTATATTATTATTATTATTATTATTATTATTATTATTATTATTATTATTATTATTACTTATTATACTGTTGGTATTATTATATTATTATTGAAAGCAAACACGCACTATTTTTATAGTGTCTTATTCATGGTTGAAGAAGGTATATATTATTAAGAAAATTATCGAATAATAATTAATTTTAATGATAAAAAATAATTAGTTACTAATTATTAATTTAGGTACTAAATTTTAAATTAAAAATTATTGATAATTAGAATAGTTTAAAAAAATTATAATTGGTTTTTAAATTTAAATTGGGAACTAAAGTAGTTTTTAGTATAAAATTGTTTTTAAATTGGTCACTAACATTAACCATTAAAGTTTAGATTGGTTTCTAGTTAAGAAAATTGATCTCTAAGTTGATTTTTAAATATATTTTTTATAATTAAAATTGATCATTATTTATGAGATTTTTTATAATTTTTCTTACAAAAATTTTAGTGTAATTTTTTTTTTTTATGTTTCAATTTTATTTTCTTAAAACTCTTTTCATTTTAAAATTTCAACGACCTAAACATTAAAAACAAATATTGTGTTATGAAAACATGTAATATATTTATATTTATATTAAGAGTTTTTATTAGTTGTTTTAAGTATGACAAACTCTAAACTTACAAATTTGTCTCTTGTCAATTCTAATAAAGAAGTAGTTGATTAGAAATGTTGAAGTTCATTAAAAGAACCAAAGATCTTAATTAACCCAGTGAAGAAAAAAATTAAATAGCCATATTTAATGCTTGGGCTTTAACCCAGAAAATAAGATGACAGTGTAATGGATGAATTAGCTTTTGAAGAATTTGTTTAACAAATGTGTTGAACAAAACCACATCTCAGGATGCACTCTGAGATATGACATAATCATGCATTAACATCTAATTACGTGTCACATCCCACCTTCAATTCTACTCTATATAACATCTCTCTCTCAACACAAATCACCATCAATCTCTATCCCTGAAATTCCAAAAATCCCAAAACACCATTACCATGTCAAGCATCAATACCAGCACTTTCACCAACCAACTACAAGAAAGCCATGATGAGGATGAAGAGCTTGGGTACAAGGAGTGTCGTCGCAACCATGCAGTGGCCCTTGGAGGAGCTTGCTACGATGGGTGCAATGAGTATCTGAAACCAAGTTCCGACCAAACCTCGGAGGACGCTTTCCTCTGTGCATGTTGTGGGTGTCACCGGAACTTCCACCGGAAACAGGATCCCGTGCAACAAGCTGAAGCAGAGAGTAATTATGTTATGGATGTAGTTCCTGTTTCAGCGAGGCCTACCAACAACAACCCAGAGGCAGTGCAGCGAGTAAGGCCACTAAGGAGGAAGAGGACGACCTTCTCGGTGGACCAGAAGAAGCAGATGACAAGGTTTGCTCATATTTTGGGGTGGAAACCTCACAAGGGTAACAGAGAGGAGATTCAACGTTTCTGCACTGACATGGGAATCAGCCGCAAGATCTTCGTCGTCTGGCTCAACAACAATCGTCACCGTGCAATCAACCACACAACTGATCCATCAACCAGTAATTAGAGCCTCAACAATAATCGGTCTCGGCACTTGGCATTAAATAAGGATTTCCCAAACCTTATAGGATTTAGTGTACTATGAGTGTGATCATAATTTGTTTGTTCAGAGTTTGGGTTGCTCTGTCTTATGATGTTTTTCTTATGCATGTTTGTTTGTGTTTTACCTTTGTTTTTTTTTTTATTTGCATATGAAGTGCCTTGACTTCTAAGTGTTTGATAATAGTGTGTATGAATTTATAAAGGACTGAATTGTAATATGTTTTTTCTTTCATTAAAAAACCATCACCTCGTTGTTCTCACATTGATTTTTACTTTGGCGCGTTTTTCTTAATTAGAGAGAAGTTAGATGGACCAGTTATCCTAAGGCGTCAATTATGAAAACATCATTTTCTTTACGTCACTCCGTAAACAAAACTCCAATACAATTAGATAAGAGACAAAAGATAATTAACATATTGATTACTGGTATTAAATGATAAAAAATGTAATAATCCAATATTAATATATATATGATATGACCAGTAAGAGTGGATCACGTCTTAAAAAGTATATGATATTTTCAAGTGTAATGAGATCTTGCTATTGATTTTATAGAAAATAATGTTTTACGTTAAGTGATTTTATTAAGAAGATTATTTAAAGGTTTGGATGGAGAGAATTTGTTGTATCCAACAAAATGCTAAAATTTAAGAGATGATCAAACTCATTATATGAAATTAGAGGTCTGTTGGACTATTTTTATTTGCAACCAAAGAAACATAGACAACACACAAACTGTGTCAATTTTCTTTAAACTTTATGTAAAAATTGAGCTCACATTTTTAATTAACTTGCAATTATTTAATTAGCGAGGGAGAGAGCGATTTTCCTTCGCAAAGAATAATAAGATTTATTCAATCACTTTATTTGTTCATTTTCAGCTGCATATTACTTAAATAAAAAAAAATACTGTTTATCTGTCATATGTTTTAATTTCAAAATAACATGATTTTTAATTATACTCTAAATTTAAAAAAAAAAACATGGTTTTTATTACGCCCTAAATTTCTTTAATACAGAGAGAATAAATAATTATGATAATATAGAAGTAATAGCACATTAATACATATTGAAATAAGAAAACTGAAAAAAATATAATAGAAAGCGCTTTTAAATTTGTATTAAAAGATATCGAGGAAAACTATATATATATATATATATATATATATATATATATATATATATATATATATAAGTATATTAGTAATTAAATAACATTGATAAAATTATATATTAGTATATTAGTTATTCACAATTTTTCACTTTATTTAGGAATTCCTAATTTCATCTACTTGGACTTCTACATTCATAATATCCATTCTTATAGTTCAAAACGAATCTCAAATCCAAGTGCTCAATCAAAATAGTCAAAAGTAGCATGTAAAACACAAAATTGTGTAAATATCTTTGCAAAGTTAGGGATTAAGTTCTTCCAAGAAAGTCTAAACCAAAGAATTACTAAATATTTAGACTAGTAAATATAAATTTATTTAACTCAAATTTATGCGAACTCAAAACTTTATCATAAAATAACAAATTAAAATAGTAAAGGAAAATAAACCAAAAATATGATCAAATTAGATTGTGTGAAACTCTTGTACCTCCTAAGTTATGAATTCTAATTAAAAGGTGAAAATAAGCCTTAGAATTTTAAAAAGAAAAAAATAGGAAAGAAGAAAAATTAAGAAAAAAAATGTATAAAATAAATTACTAATGAATTGATCAAATTATATTTTATATACTTGAACATAATCTATCAGACCTATCTATTTTGAGAGTACTGTATAACAATATATATATATATATAACAGAAATTAAAAATTTTCTCAAAAAAATACAAAACTTCCACTTGTTGATACTATACCCTAAGAATTTTACTTTAATACCCAATTGTAATCGCAATTAAAATACTTTAATTAGAATAAATAATCTATAGACAGTGTTTATTCAATTAACAATTATAGCTTTGCAATGTTATATTTTATATTTTAAGAAAAAAGTAATGTATATATAGTGTGTTTCTGCATATATATATATATATATATATATATATATATATATATATATATATATATATATATATATAAATTTGTAAAAGTAAATTAAGAAATTATGTATCTATTTTTGAATTGACGAGATTGAAAGAAATTATGTATTTGATACATAATAAAATTCCTTTAATTTAATAACTTATAAAATTATCTATTTAAAAATATATTAAAATTTGTTGAAAAATTATATTCCTTTATACAATAATATAAATAATAATTAAATTAAATTATATGAATAGTGCGCATTTTCTTAAGTATAAATAATAATAATAATAATAATAATATAATTTAATTATAATTATAACTATTGTATACTAAAATTATTAAATTAGGTAATAATTAAAATAAATCTTAATCATTTCACAGTATGCATTTATTTATACTAACACTAAAATTATACAAATTATAAGCTTTTACAATAATATCAACAATTAAATTAATATTAAGTTTGGAAAAAAATAAATGGATTTATCACAGTGTGCTTTACTGTTTTTAATTATCACTAAAATACTATTGTATAATTTGAATTAATATTTTTAAATTTATGTTTTTTATGACATGGGCAATATAGAGTTCGAAATTGTCATCGCAAGATCCAGCATGGCACCATGCTATTGGCCCAGTACACGTATATCCCAAACTCAAGTTTTCTTGAGTTCTATAAAATTCAACCTTCCTCACTCAGCATTCATATTTATTCAGTTTTCAATTCAGATCCAAAGGTAGAAGGAAAAGTGAGAGTGAATGGACGCCATTGATTCCGTTTTCGATCCTCTCAGAGAATTCGCCAAGGACAGCGTCAGGCTCGTCAAGCGCTGCCACAAACCCGATCGTAAAGGTGCAACCCTAACGCTCTTCCATCCTTCTTCTTGATTCCTCTTATGTTTCCAATTTTATTTATTTTTCGAGAAGATTGAATTTATGTTTGAATTTATGTTCTGCGGATCTTGATTTATTGGATGGGTTTGGTATTTCAGAATTCTCTAAGGTTGCCGTGCGTACTGCGATTGGTTTTGTTGTGATGGGATTCGTTGGTTTTTTCGTTAAGCTCATCTTCATTCCAATCAACAACATCATCGTCGGATCTGGTTAGGTAAATTATACGCTTTCTCAATTTTTGTTTTCATTTGCGGTTGTTTTTGTCTGTTTTTCCTTTCTCCTGCTTGGACCTCTGTTTTTTATCTTTTAGTTGAAACCTGGATACTGGTCTGATTTTTATTTATTTTTGTTACAATTGCTTTGGTAAATTTTAAAATTTTCTTAATCGGGTGACTTGTTTTGTTGAGTTGTTATTCAGAAGTATAGTTGACCGTGTCGTGCTGTTGTATCTTAAAACAATCCGATATGAGGGATTGATTGAATCAGGGATTTAGGGTAATAATTTGTAAAAATAATTTGAATTTGGTGCTCTTTATACGTTTATGGTGTCAGGCATAGCATGATATGAGTTCATTGATCGCATTATACCTTTTTACCGCAACAATTTTTAAATAAACATATATGACAATCAGGTGCAGTGATTTATCAAAGAATATTCATCTGTTAGTATGCATATTTTGATGGTTTTATATATAGGGAACAGCTGTCTGCATTGTTACATGTATATGAGATGATGCATGATTATGTCTCAATACCCTGTCTTTGCTACTTGCTTCATTCAAGCGTGTAATGGCTATCTATATTTGTATGAGAGTATTTGCCCTAAACATTGTTGAGGACTTTATTTTCTTCTTGGAATATGTTACTCTTTGAAAACTTCGGTAGATTGTCTAGTTTTTATTATGGATGTACTGCTGTTTTTGTTTTGTTTTCTCTGTTTTGAGATGTTGATTTTTTTTTCTTGTTAGTGAAAATGTGCCTTTAGCGAAGTGTGCAAAATGAATGATAAATAACCCTTGGTTATTTCCGCAGGATGAGGGGAATTTCAATTGCCTCAGGAATTCAAGTTGTTAAACATTAAGAGGCAGAATGAGTTCCCACTTTGTTAGGTCATTTAATGAATTTAATTGTAGTTCTTTTGTACTTTATTTTTGGTATTTACTTGTATCTTATCTTCGGAAGCATTACAGTTTTATTCGAAATGTACAATTTTATTTTCTGTGTTAGACCTTTGACACATTGTTTTGATCTAGGAAAAGGATGAAAGTAGTTGACAAACTTTTCTTTTGGTTTTGATTCTTTGTTAACTTTGCTTTCTAGTCTTTTGGACCCATTGAAGAGGTGCTAACAGTTATGTCTAAGAACCCAATTTATGTGTAAAATAAGTTAAATACTTGAAAATAAAAGAAAAAAAATATGGGAAGGTTATAGGACCAGGAGTTTTCTTCATAATCCGTGGCATATGTCTTATTGTCACACCAGCATTTATTTCAACTATAGAATCCAGCTAGGACAGTCCCCTTGACCAAGCTTTCATCACTTATTCCATGGGATCGCCCTCAGTACCAAATCACCAAACTAACCAATATCCTGTGTACACCATAACCAAGATAAACAATTGGAGAACCTTGATGCATAAAACCCCCACGCTTCAAACAATTATGTTTAGCCATGGCCTTGACCACAACGAACCACGGTAAATAGCATTTGCGCTTTCACTTCAATTGGCGTGGTTAAGTGAAGATTGAATGACTCAAAGAACAATATATGATCCGTTGTGTCATCCTTTAACGATTCAATTTAAGTGGGTATGTGATAATCGCGGGTAGAATATGGGTCTGATTCATGCCAACGGTGGAAATTTTCACTGCGAAGTGTTATATTCGGATGTTAAGATAACTTCCCTTTTTCTCTGAAACTTTGTCGTGCTGAGAAGAAGTATGTGATACAAACACATGGCGACGAAAGTAATTTTTTTTTCAAATCTGTTCAATTCAATAAACGATAACAAAGTATAGCTGAATCGATGTGTTAGCTGCAGTATAATTTGTTTTTGTATGCTCAATTAATTATTTTAGTTTCGATACAAGAAAGAAACAAGGTAAAGGACACAGACATGTCAAGTCCGGTACAGTACTACTACACCAAGAATCCAAATCGAAGAGAACCGTGCAGATAGCAATGAAATGTTGAACATAAAAATCTAACACATTTTAGGGAAGAAAATGATTTTATAAATAAAAACAACGCAACATTGTTCCAACCAGATACTTTTTATATTTTTCTTTATTTTCTCAAGTAAGTAAATAATAGAAATAATTAACACTAAAATATCAATTTTGACATGAATTAAAGGAAAAGGGGAAATTTCATGATGATATGATTCCTGTCATGAGATGCCTAGTGTCTACCCCGTACGTAACCATCACGTTTGGCTTGGTACGAATGTTTGTAGTGCATGCCCCATTGCCCAGCCCTGCAACCTCAAATCAAACCTGAAACATATAACAAAATTCCCAAATTTTTTTAATTGGGAAATTGAACTGCTTTTGACCGTTGACTCAAACGAGTTGGACAACTAACCCGTTCACAGCGAGTCAACTCATCTGAATTTGAGTCACTCCAACGTAGCATCCGCCAGAACCTCCCTTATGGTGATGGGTATCTTCCCACTTGCAACACCAACACCCTCTACCTCGCCCTCTTCTTCTGCTATACACCGAATTCGTGTCTGAGTTTGCCAACCAATACTCATCATCGGTTTCCTCTTCCTCAACCAAACCAACCCCTTCAAAACGCGACTCCAAACGGGGAACCTCACTCGTTTCGCCAACCAACTTTCCATTTCCATAACAATTTCACCAGCTGAAGGACGTTCATCTTCATTTTCTGACACGCAACGTGAAGCATAGCGTAACAGGCGAGTGATTGTTCCAACCATGTAACCTGGCACCGCCACTCTTGCGTCACATATTTCTTTTAAAAGCTGTTCATCCATTAACTGAATCGCCCATTCAACAACTGAAGCCGGTGTTTTGCAGGCATCAATGGCCTTTCTACCACTTATGATCTCCAACAACACAACCCCAAAACTGAAAATGTCGTTTTTGGTGCTGAGTTTATCTGGGGTGGTGTAACACGGGTCCAAGTACCCCATTGTCCCAGCGGGTCGACTCACCGGATCAACCCCTCTCACCGCGAGTCCAAAATCTGCCAACTTCGCATTCCAACGTGAATCAAACAATATGTTCGAGGGTTTAATGTCTCTGTGAATCACCACAGGCTTACCTTGGTGAAGAAACTGCACCGCTCGAGCGATTTGCATGGCGATTTCAACGCGTTTGGGCCACGTGGGTGGGTTTTCATCGGTATGAAGCAAGTCATGCAGAGAGGCATTGGGCATGAACTCCATCACAATGAGTCTGTGTCTGTGATCATCATCACCTTCACCACTCGTGGTTCCCAGAAGATTGACCACGTGAGGGTTTTCGGGTAGAGAAGACAGAACTCGGATTTCATTTTCGAGTTTTGAGTTGTCGTGAAGAGATTGAAGGCCTTGTGATGGCTTCTTTACAGCGACCAACCTGAAACTGTTATTTTCTTTGAATTGAACAATGCCTTTGTACACCATCCCATGGCTTCCTTTCCCTACGATCCTTCTGGGGTTGAAGTTTTCTGTTGCTTTCACAACCTCTTCATACTCAATCTCTTCCATCGTTTCGCTCTTCTTCTTGCAGAATGGTCTTCTCTTACATCCTCATTTAACAAAAGATGGAATATTTACTACAAAATGGAAAGAGGTACGAAAAGAAGAGAAAGAAACATGGAACGTGATGAGATTGTTATAAGAGTAGAAAAAGTAATGTTTTAAAAATGGATAATTTTTTATGTTTGTAGTAAGATGAGGCTTTGAGTTTCAATATCTTGATGCATCATTAGCTTTTTGTAGAACCCAGGGAATAAAGGTGCTTTGGAGAGGCAAGAGAGAATGAAAATTAAGAAAATAAATGATCTGAGAATTATTGAGAAAAGGAAAAGCTAAAGAAAAAGGTAAAGAGTTTGTGACAGGATTCTGACGAAGGGATACCCATTAGCTGCTTATTGGGTCCCCTTTCTCAATTCTTTGCCTTCTTTATTTCAACTTTTTTTAACTTTTTTCTCTCCCACTTTGCTTATTTCTCTTTTTGTCCACACAGTTCTGTTGATTACCATAGAAAAAAACTTATGCAACAAAAATAAAATAAAATACTTAACTTATTATATATCCCAAACACATTCTTTAACTTCACATCTCAAACACTTATATAGAGTTAAGGCAAGTAAGGCATCCAAGGAGAGATTTGGAATGTCAAAAGCAAAAGGGATTATGCAAAACTCGTTTATTTAAGAGATATTTATCATTTGTTGTGTGAAATTATCATGGAGTTAGCCGATAACAATGCTAAAACATTTTGATACCCAAATCATATGCCACCTTGAAATATGAAAGCAACTATTCATTGCTCTGATGCTTTTCTCAAATTTGAAAGATTAAAACATGAAATGAAATTTATACATTTCTTTTAATAAACTAGTGACTGATGGAAGGTGCTGAACAGAGGATTTTAGTTATCTGATCTGGTGTATATATATATATATATATATATATATATATATATATATATATATATATATATATATATATATATAAGAAGAGGTTTGAGACTACTTTTTGCATTTCTGTTATCTACAAAAGTGATTTTTCAAGGGTATGGAACTTTTGACAATGTGTCAGATACAGTGACTTATTGGGCCTGGTCCAATTTTCTTTCTACCATTTCAAGCCCCGTTAGTTTCTTGAGATAAAGCGGGCAAAGCCCATAAAATAAAGTGATTCACCACAACTCATAATTATGAAGTGTTGATATGTAATTATTGAAAGAATCACAATTGTATGTATCTTTCCAATTCTAGATTGGTAAAAAAAAATTAAAGTGCTTCTTAGGGACCATATATCTTTTAAGAGGGTTATCCTATCTGTTATCTTCACGTTGTTCAACTTTTAAGGATGTTTTTGTCTTTCACTCCCAACATGTCACACGTTTGGTAACAACCATCATCCTCTTACTCAGAAACAAACAAACACGTGTAAATCATGACCTTCTTCAATCTTACACGCTGTTGCTTCTCAGTATGTATGTAATTGGGCCAGCAGACTTTGGCCCAAATTGATTTGGGCCACGTAGACAAAACAGTAAGACAAATTAAAAAAAAAAATGTCTTTTTCCGACAACCACCAACCAATTAATTAGTTTTGGTAGAATTCATAATTATGCATAACTTTTAGCCTTTTTCGAATTTGCCAATGTAGAAGAAGCATGTGTGTTGGTGAAAACAAAATAAATGAATCTGAATCCTAGACTAAACTTTCAATACCTACCATATATAATACCAACTCAATTATTGTGATAATTAAATATAATTGTGCAGTGAGGAATGAATTTAATTTTAGGTTCCACGGGATATAAATCAAATCAATCTACATGGTCATTGAATTGAATCAAATTTTTAAAAACTAATATAATTAATTAAGACAAAATCATGATTGAAACAGATTTTTCTAAAAAAGGTGATACACTAAATTTATCAATAAAGATTAGTAAAAAAGAAAGAAACTGAGTCCATAATTCAAAATATTTGCATCCAACTGTTCAGCATATTACTTAACCATTAAATAAACAAAAATAGTAAACATGGTTTGCTATTTAAAATGAGAAATAGTTAACTTTGTTTATTTATTGAATATTTTGATTATTTATCTTTGTTCCATGAAACTGGGAACAAGAGAGGTGAAGTGGGTGGCCTATTTGCAAATATGATAATTCACTTCCTTCAATTCTATAATTCGTCCGTGACTCTCACGCTCTATACACTCGCGTCCTCTGCATTCCGCTGCCATTCTCAATCACATCAAAATATGAATATGAATGTGTATTTCATTTTCTTGAAATACATGTATTTTTATATTTCTACTGATTAATACTCTGATAAAAGATAGAATAAAATGACACCATCACTGGTTTATTAAAAGGAAAACGAAAAAGAAAAAAAAAAATTTCTCTTTAGAAACATAAATGACAGGTACATCAATTAACCTTGAACTTAAAAATTGAAAGAAAAAGACAAAGTAGAATGCAGCAAATCTGAGATGGGCCTCACCAAAATCCCCTTTGAATATGGATGGATAAATTTGTAAGACACAAAACTATGAAAAATAAATAGATTAAGCAACCACAGAAGAACAAGATCATAGTAATAAATAAATAAATAAAAAATAAAGAACATAGAAAAAGTGTGCAAAGGTGTGCAAAGGTGACGTTGCACAGAGAGCATAGCATGTAGAGGGAGGAGACTCAAACTCTGAGAACTGAAAAGTTTCTGAATTTTTGCAGCTTTCATTTTTTTATTTGACCCTTTGCTTCCTTGGATCCATGCACATTTTCTTCACAACCTGTTGCTATGTTTTAGATAATTAATGGGTTAACACACAAAAAAAATAAAAAGTAAAAAAATCCAAGTGATGGCATGCTTATTATTAATAATAACACGAATTAAAAACTAGAAAAAGGAGAAAGATGAAAATATGTATTAATTGGTTGAGGAAGTGTGAAGAAATGTTGAAAGTGCACGAATAAAAGTGAATCTTTTTTATTTATATTTTTTTGAATAAATGTGTTTGCATGGCTATATTTGGCAAAGCTTGATTAGGAGGAAGATGAGATTTTAAAAAAGGAAAGCAAGCAGGAACAGAAAGAAATAAAGATTGGCACTGAAATACCACTGATAGGACCTAGTAAACTTATTTTTAGCAGAGGGCACAGATTTAGATAACACCTACACCACTCTTTTTTTTATTTTTTTTTCTATCATCTTCATTTTCAATTTCAAACACATCTTCTCTGACAATTTCTGTCACACCATCATTTTCAAACCACACCACTGCTATTTCATATTTCACCACTCTTTTTTTTCCATCCCTTGGAATTTCCAGCAAAATTGAACAATAATAACACACACCAAATGGAGAAGTCTCTGTCAAGAACCCTTTTTTTTTATAGGAAAGAACCAAACAGAGGTGGTGTGATGTATGAATAGTAATTTTCACTGTGACTGTCCTCACGTAGCAGGCACTACAGTGAAATCAATACTCATTTACCAACATGCCCTTCAAAAACTACTCATTTTTTTTTCTTCTTTATTTATGAATTAATTGTGATCTGAGTGATGATAATGGCAACTGATTTGTTGAATTTAATACTGTGAGGAGAGGTTAGAGATAAAGACGAAGGTTTGGTTACTACATTTAATTATGTGTGATCATTATCTGTACAAACTCAAATACTATAATAAGCCAAGGGGGGTCCAGATTGGATTTAATTATCTTTTTGTTTTTTTTAAGCTCTGCTGATTGGTGTTTTCAATATTTTTATTCAAGATTTCTAAATTTTGATACCAGAATAATATAGTGGCTGGAAATATAAAAAAAGTAAAAGCGATAGAGACACGCATCAAGTACTGTTTCCAAGTTTGGTCACCAAAGTTGTGACAGGACAAATTTGTACACTTCATAAAAATACAACTCAAAGGGTCGCAGAATACACAAACTTTTCATCTAAATTTTTAAATCAGGATGGTACAACTTATATTTCTCCAGCTGGAAAACATTATACAAAGTCTTAAACGCGACCAATGAAAAACGATCAATGAAACTGAATGTTTACTAATTAGTCAAAAAGTGTTAGTGGTTGGTTGTTTTTTTTTTTTTTTCACTGTTTTACTTTTTCTCTCCTTGATGGAATATTTAGACAGAAGGGTTGACATGTATGTAAATATTGGAATTACTAATACGTAGTAACATTTGAAATGGTTGCTTAATGGTCCTCCTGGCATGTGAGTTTGAAGGGTTTGGATTAAGGTGAAAATGTGGTAAGTTTGATTTACCGTATTTATGAAAGGATGAAACTAATTGCACCCTATATTTATGGTAATGTTTCATTATCAGTTTTCTTCATTGGTTTAAACTGGTGCACAGAGTTTTGACATTGTAGTATTGTAATTTGATTTAGTGAAGAATTAAAATAAAAAGAATGGTGTAAAAGATAATGTTGCGAACATAAGAGTTGTGGATCCTGATTTGAATTATCCCTCCGTTTTAAGGTGAAATGGTTTTGTTTCCTCTGAGATTGTTGAGTGTATATATATAGTAGGGTAAGGCATTTTAGTGATAAAGGTTGCGGTTTTGGTTAGTGAATGTGAGATGTGTGTAATAAGATGAAATTTGATTTAAAGAATATAAAAGGGATTGGATGTGTATGATTCCACAGTACATACACGTTAGCCTAATTTAGAAAGAAATTAGATGTTAAGTGAAGAATATGAATGGTTTGAGGAGAGGGGGCAATTGTGTCTTTGTGAATGATCCACTAATGAAAAAAGTGAGAGAAAGAGAATTAAAATATAGAAAAAGTGTGGTTTGGGTAGGGATGAGCTGTCTGGTGCATTAGATGCTTTTATCTCATGTGTATTCATTCTATGTATCGTATTGTAGTATTGTAAGCATTAACAGTACCCGTATAGGTATGTATAGCAGCATTAACCATGTCTCACCCACCCACTTCATCATCAGATATTTGTTTACTTGAAAAGGAGATTGAAATGAAATGAAGAGGAAAGAAAGAGTTTTGAAACGAAGGGTTTAACTTTACGAGACCCCACGAGTGGCTTTGGGTCTGAGCAGAGAGAGAGAGAGAGAGGGTCCAAATTTAAAAACTCTTTCTTTCTCTTCTTCTCTCTGTGTCTTTGTGTGTATGGGGACGATGGAGAAAGAGTTGGAACAATGGGGCTCATCATTCATCATCCCAAACCATTCCATTCCATTGCCTTCAAACAAAAATTAAAAACAAAAAAATAAAAAAAAAAACACACACACACACAAGTAAACCTGCTCAGACCCTTCCCCACCAAAACCAAATGGAACTATCAGATTTGCAAAACAACAACCAAAGCAACACCAACACAAAAACAAACACACAAAGTGCTGTTGCTTCTGCTGCTGCTGCTGTTGTTGGAAAACACCATAATCACCAACAATCCTCTTCTTCACATCTCCCATCCCACTTCATCTCTTCCACAAACTCTTCCTCTTCTTCTTCTTCTTCTTCTTCTTCCAATTCTTCCTCCTCCGCCTCAGCTTCTTCCCACATCATCGATGCCTCCCTGGCCATCGCCACCAGATCTGATGATTCCGCCAACAAGACCCAACAACTCCCCGCCACCGTCGCCGCGCCCTCCCCCGCCGCCAACCCCCCCAAGCGATCCACCAAGGACAGGCATACCAAGGTTGACGGCCGCGGCCGCAGAATCCGAATGCCCGCCACCTGTGCTGCTAGGGTTTTCCAGTTGACCAGGGAATTGGGTCACAAGTCCGACGGAGAGACCATCGAGTGGCTCCTCCAGCAGGCCGAGCCCGCCATCATCGCCGCCACCGGGACCGGCACCATCCCCGCTAATTTCTCCACACTCAACGTCTCCTTCCGCAGCAGCGGCTCCACGCTCTCGGCACCGCCCTCCAAGTCCGCCCCGCACACCTTTCACGGCGCGCTCGCACTCGCTCACCACCCTTACGAGGAAGCCTTTCAGCACACCGCTTTACTTGGCTTCCACCCTCACGCTCACGCTCACCAGCAGCACCAACAGCAGCACCAGCAGCACCAGCAGCAACAACTTCTTTCCGCCGATCAAATCGCGGAAGCGCTTCCCAGCGGCGGCGGGGACTCCGGCGACAGCTATCTCAGGAAACGCTACCGAGAAGATCTGTTCAAAGACGATAACATTAACACCCAATCACAGAACGAGAGCGGTGACGGTTCTTCGCCTAAAACCCCGAACCTACAGCTACCGAAGCAGCAGCAGCAGCCCCAGCAGCAAAACGAAGCTGGTTCTGGGCTTCTCAGGCCCACGAATTTGCTACCCGCCACAGCGATGTGGGCCGTGGCGCCCGCTCCCGCGAGTGGCCCTCCGGGCAGCACGATTTGGATGCTTCCGGTAACCGCGGCTTCTTCCGGTTCTGCTGCAGCTGCCGCTTCAGCTTCTGCTTCTTCTGGTGGTGGCGGTGGCGGTGGCGGATCCTCTGCGGGTTCGGAGAGTCAGATGTGGCCTTTTCCTCAGAGTGGTTTCATGCCAAGATTCAATCTTCCGAGTGCGCTTGAATTCCAAGGCGCACGTGCGGGTTCTCTGCAATTGGGGTCAATGTTAATGCCGCAGCAACCCTCTCAACATCTGGGTCTCGCCATGTCCGACTCCAACTTCGGCATGTTAGCTGCCCTTAATGCTTACTCTAGACCTGGTTTCAATATTAATTCAGACAATCATCATCCTCATCACCATCACCACCATCACCATCACCATCCCTTGGAGCATCAGCATCAACATCAACATCAACCTCAACCCAGTGAGAGTGGAGAAGATGCTCCTAATAGCTCCCAATGAACTCTCAAATTGGTTAGTTGGTTTCGTTTTCATCTGTAGATTCTGTGCTGTAAATATGTCAAAAGTTCAATCTATATATATATCCCTCCATTTAACTTGTATTTTGAAGTTGTAATTTGTGGAGGAGGAGCTGCAGTTTGATTATTGGATTTCTTTTTCCCTTTTTTTTTCTTGCAGATTGGAAGTTGAGTTGAATGAATTTGTGATAAGTGAGTGCTTTTGAAAAATCCATGGATGGATGCATGCTTGCTCATGCTCATCACAGTTGAGTAGATAATTAGATGTCGTTCTTATTATGCTTTTTTTTATTATTATTATTTACATTTTTTGCCCTTCTTTTCCTTGGGGAAGTGCATTTTCTTTAGCTTGATTTGGAGATCTTGGTGTTTGGTTTTGGTCCAAAGGGACTTAGGAGACAGAGAGAGTTTGTATAGAAGGAAATTTGTCTTGCTATTTTTATTTACTTTATTTGCTTCTTCTCTTTTCTTTCTATGTATGACATCATGAAGAAAAAAATTAAAACAAAGGAATTTAAATGGAAAGATTTGATTGCCTTCCTTCCATGCTCCTCATATATGTTTTTTGTTTCTTTCCTTGTATAATTCAAATATTAGCATATACTGTATCAAACATGCTGCCAATTTATTTTCCTTCTAGTGTTATATTATTAAATGATATTTCCCTTTTAACTTTGTTTGTTTGTGTGAAGTTATTAAATGAATTAATATGAAGATTCCTCTTACAGCAGGGAAGTGTGTGTGGCCTTGTGAAAGAAATCATTTTTAGTAAAATTGTAAACAGAAAAGGATAAAATAATTAGAATGGCAGGAGACAACTAAGCAAAATAGGATTGTGAGGAAAGAAAGGAGTGTGAGGCCAAAGGATATAAATAGTAATTCTTGGTAGCTTCACTATACAGATCTCAGTTACTCTCACTCATGTGTGCCTTTGAAGATAAACCTCAGGAGATGTCAGAGGATGGAAGACATTAATTTCCACCACTCTTCTTTTCTCACTTCCAAGAACTTCAAAATTAAAACCATTTGTTTTTCTTTTTGAATCCTCACTGCATATTTATGAAGAAATTATAATATGTGATGTCAGAAATTGAAAAAAAGGGAAAAAACCTTGAATTATTAGTTCAGTCTTATACCTATGATATTGGTTGATTGTGTATAGGTTTAGGAAATGATAGGTTGGTTTGACATTGATGATGGTGTGATATTTAAAGAATTGGTGATGTAAAGATGATGAAAAAAAAAGGGTAGGTATGTATGTAGAGTAGATTGGTGAAGATAAGTGGATGGTTTGTGAAAGGAGTGGGAAAATGGGAAAGTTGAAGATTGAATAATAGAGATGGGAAAAAGACAAAAGGAAGAGAAAGAGAAATGCATAGATAATGAAGAAGCAGGACGGCAAGGAAAATGACTCTGGTGTTGACTTTAACAGTCAATTTCAGATTACTTACTTACTACCCTCTGTTCATTGCTCAATCATTCTCTCTTTCTAATTTTTCCGTTTTCATCACCTCACACTTTTACCCTTATTTCCTCTCTGCATGTACAACAACAACAACACTCATGCTTTGGATTCCCAATTTTCATTCTTTTTTCAATTTCCAAACAGAGAACGTTAAGGCGTGAACACTTGATAATCTTGTATAATTTTAACTAAAATATCAAAAGCATGATGTTTCAGTCATTTCATAACATGTGGATATGGCATATTATGATTGTGATTCACGGGGAAACAAACACCATAGGATACCCCTAACTTTCTACTTTGTTACCAGACAAAACTAAACTTTCACTCACTTTACAGTAAAATTTACCTTTTCTTATGAAAATAAAATTAAAAAAGTCTCTGGGTTATCTTTCACACCTTGGCAAACCGCAAATCCCGGTTTGAAAATCTATGAAATTTGGTATTATAATATATGATGGTAGTGGAGTAGTACTAAAATACAAGTGTTTTAGTAGGAGCAATGTTGATAATGAAAAGCACTAGTTTTGACCTAAGGTTTAAAAAACAATTATTTAGTGTTTAATTATTATATGGATATTGGAAGACGTGTTTTGGGGTTTTCACTTTATGTGTTTAAGGAAAGGACATGGAGGAATGATGATGATGATGAGAGAGAGAGAGAGAGAGAGAGAGAAATGAACGGCCAGGATGGATTGCAGTGATCCATCGATCAAGATGTATTAAGTATTGGGTGGGGACCACCTCACCGAATATGTGAATAGCGAATCATAATAATACTGCAATGAAAATAAAGTGCCACGCGCTTCACGTGCTCCAATCATATGCCTCCCAAGTGCGGGTTTGGTTTGGAGCAAAGCAAGTGTGATTCTGTAACAGTGCCGCGCGTGGTTCTCAAACTTATGGGACAATGATTCTCTTCTTCCCACTCTTCCACTGCTTTTATGTTTTTCTGCTAAACTCTTTCAGACCGCATAACATAACATGTGAAATAAAAACAACACAAATAATATAAAAAATATTTGTAATTGTGCCAGTAACAATTTTTTATTTCATGAAATTTATCAAAATACGAATTCTTACGAACTTCCCTTTACTTAATAATTTAATAAATGCGGAAAGCTATGTTAGAGAGAAAAGGTACTACAGAGTGCGTCCTTAACATTTATTTCTTTCTGAATAATATCTTAAATATTATTTTATATTCATGTTCTGTGTAATGTTTTAAAACTTTGATATACTTTATTCAATTGGAATCCAAACTTCACTGTACATACGAGAGGTTTAAGTCAATGTTGACATGATGTACCGATTTTAACCTTTTATATGGTTAAACGTAAATTTAAAGAAGTGGGCAACTATAATTAAATATATCTTGTAACGTACATCTCAACACATATAATATAATAACTACTAATTAGGTATTAATTTGTATTTTAATTACTCAAAATTATATTTTATATTGCATTAGTTGAGACTGAGATGACTGGAAGTAGAGGCTAAGTTTGTTGTTAAAAAAAAAAAGCATTAGATATAATATATTAGATATTAACTAAACTAAAATATCTTCTAGCATTCTTGGGTTTAATAGAATATACGAGTCATTAACACCTCTAAAAACAAAGACAAAAAAAAAATGATATCGTGAAAAGGTTAAAAAGGAAAAAAATATTATATAAAACTAAAATAGGAAAAATTGACTTTGAACAATTTTTGTCATGGGTATTCAGTAACAAATTTCATTACAAGGTGGAGTGAGCTTACCAAAAGGTGGAGTGGGAATAACAAATCCATAAACATATAAACACAAGTAATATCTATCACTGACTCAAATGGTTTTAATCCAATTCTTCATATTCATATTTTTCTTTTTCTATCTAAAGGACTCTGTTTCTTTTGAAGATTTTTAAAACAAAAAGTGAATACTTAACTATTTCAACTACACTACTTTTCAAAATTTGTAGACGTGATTTATATGGAAAATATAACACTTTTTGTATTAATTAAATCAATCAATTTTTTGTTCGTGAATAATTCTGAATAAATATGATTTACCTTGATCTAACATAAATATAATGTTGTCCTTTTAGTTTACATGGCATTTAATAGATGTACAAGTTGATATCTGCAAATAAAATTTATTAATTGGATATTTAAATGGATACCTCGGTGTACTACTGTATATGTGTCCACAAACTCATAATTTATCCATAGCTGTGGCACAAGAAATTGTTTAAGTTTAAAACCTGAAGTTTTTTATGTACACTCACACGAAACCACCGAGGATGTTGTTTTAGAGAAATCAAACATGTAATACGAGAATAACAAAACAAATCTCAAACCCTGACATTAGTATTCCATCACACTGCTTCAAAGATATATGCACACTTGAAATTTGAATGTTGTAAATACAGCATGGTTTGTATGAAATGTTAGGAAGGAGTAGATTCCTATACAGTAATTTTGTCTGTAATGTGGTCCAGTTTGGTGATTTTGAATCTCTCTGCGTCTGAATTCTGAAATCACGTGTGCAACCCATCACATCAGTTGTTACATAAAATTGGTCCTACACCATTAAACAGGAGACAGATATAGCAAAGGAAACAAATTGATGAAGTATTAGAAAAAGTTGTTCATGTGCTGAATAACTATTTGCACAGTAAAGTATAACATAAATACAGGCTTTGAGGACAAATCTGTTTGTGTTCTCACTTGTCATCAGCAATGCCAGAATAACTGACCACGACAACCTTATTGTTCTTTTCTGTCTTGCACCTGGTCCCCTTTTTCCAGAGGTAAAAGAGATAACATCCACAACCTACACAAATACCAATCACTTTGGCTAAAATCACAATACATCACTCATTAATTCGTTACCAAATTGCGATTCATTCATTGCATATTCTACCTCATACTAAGAGTAAAAACACACTCTTGGATAAAAGATAAACTTGATCATAAGCTACAATAACACACAATCATTTAAACTATAACAATATAACATTAGACAATTCCTTTTCCACGGGAAGAGTTTAATATCTTATAGTAGCAACATAATAACCATAATTTTAAGAGTTCTAAACAATTTGACTAGCAGCATTTTCCATCTATAGCACATTGTGAAGATTTCAATCAAACAGACAAAAGTAACATTAACTTTTAACATATATTTTCAACTTGAAAAATCCATGTATTTAGAGGCAGCAACAAAGAAGAGGTGAAGAAAATGTATGGTTACTAACAAGGATTTGGTAGCCTCGATTTCGTCAAATTCAACAGAAAAATACAATTTTCATCATCATTGAAACAACTGACTCACCGGAGTATGTAGTGTCTTCAATTATCATATAAAATCATTAGGCATTACTCTTTTGGGTCTACTTGCCTAGTAGCTAAGTTTATTAATGCAATGTCTACAGCAAAAGAATAAGTAATGAAGAGCTTACGACACTTTGTCTGCAACATAAAATATTGGAAGTCTTTCCACTCCAGCAGCTCTCCACTTATGTTTTTCGAAGGATATTTCTTGCTCTGACTCTGACCCAGTTGCTGTTAGAACAAACTGAAATATACAAGGGATGTTTATAGTTCAGTATATAGTTTATTCATGATATTTTAGTTTTGAATATCAAAAGGAAATGAAAAATATATAAAAAATGGAGGAGACAAAAAGAACTAGAAGGGAAATAAAACACAGTCACCATACCAGTGGGAAAAGTATAGCCATAATCCCATAACTAACAAGGGGAGAGAAAAAGAATATGGCCAAAACACATGGGCTCCCTGTGAGGACATAAGTTACATATTAATCTCAAATATCATGCGAAACATAGGTAAATTATTGGACAAAAAAAGTATTCCAATGTAGTTTATCATTCTTCAAGATGATAGAATTAAGAATGAATTTTAAACATCAGCAGCTAAGGAGACAATTTCAATATGAATTATATGGATTCTGCTAACTAACTTCCCACCCCACAATGTTGAAATTCTCCAAACCTCATCCATATTCCCTTAGTCATCATCCTTCCACCTACAACCTATAACTTTGTCACTTACACGTGTTACAGAGACTGATTATGATTTACCTTTTATCACATAAAATCAATAAAACCAATCAAAGGAAACCCTCATGGTCTAACATGTGAAATTCCCTTGCCAAGATGATTTGTTAATTCCCCCAATTAGGGCTAGTTGATTTCAAGCATACTCACCGAATCCCGCAAAAAATGGCCAGTAAGACTCAAAGTAGTCCAACCTTCTGTCAAGAGCCACTTCATTGAAGTTCCATTTGTACCTAATGAAAAAAACATATTTAATGAGCATGCATTCAACTATTAAAGACATCAAATAACAGATGAAATTACAGACCACGTACTCGAAGCAGTAATATGCATACATCCAGGAAAGGAGTAAAAAATTAATCAGCTTGCCTATATATGGTATGAGTCCTGTTGCATATACCTGCATATAACATCAGAAATAGCATATCTAAGGATTATTTTAACTGCATATCAAAGCATTTATATGTTTATCCTACACTCATGGAAACTGAAATTGTAACAATTTTAGTACCTCAAGGAAAAAAACACTCAAAAGGAGTATCGAGTACACCTGCTGTCCTATTCCGATCATGACCCTGAATTAAGTAAACACGGTAGCTGAACCTTTTCCACTATTTACCCCGAAAAGAACTGATACCACCAAATAGAAAATAAGAAAAAATATTGCTCTATGAAGTAACTATTAATTAGAACTTTACCCTCCCAAGCCAGACGGTCCTTTTACATGATGAGCATTTTGTACACTTGGTGAGTTGTTTTGGCTTGAGCCTTTCTCTACAGTCAGCTTAGATCTTCCCATTGCAGCATACCCATACTTGGCAATGTCATTGTACCTAAAAACAATCTATTAGTAATTCTGATAGGAATAAATCTTACCTTTCATAGGGAGACTGATATATTCTGCAAGAAACAGGAAAAGAAAATATAAAAAAAGAACAAGAGCTCCCAACTGTGGAGAAACCTCTTAGCCTTCTCCTTTCGTCTTACTAACCAACTAACCCCACTCTCGCACACTTTCAGAAGTCATGTTAATTTGGTTTCAGTTCACAGAATAAACCTATACGGGCTTCAGTTTTGGAACCTCAATTCCATCAGTGACCACCCTTAAAAGCTGTATTGACCTCAGGGCAGAAGCTTGGAATTGGCCTCTGATGCTTCTCTCCTCTTCCTAAGTAACCTCTTCGACTGAAGGGGAAAAAGTAATCAAACACATCAAATATGCCATAATCAAACACATCAACTACATAAGGACTGAAAATTTTTCCTGCCCTAGACATCCAGTCTAATGGATTTCTACTCTAGGAAGCTCACTATTTGATGCAGTTCACTTGGATTCAATTCAATACACGTGGAATTGACCGTAAAATCTTTGCTGTTTGGATCTAGGAGTCTCCATTATGTTTGCCATTCATTCCCAAAATTTAGAAGGTGAAATCAATGAATGCTGCGGATGTTGTAATCCCTCTTACAGGTCAACGTGCATTGCCACAAGGAACTTGGTGATGTTCCTGACGAATTGACACGGCTTATATATATTTATACACACAATACACATATATTTTAGAAAATATGATCAAATAATATTTCTACGTTCCGATGTTCTTTTCATCTTTGCAGAATATCTAGTCCGCTTAAGAGCACTTTGTTTACTTTACGTGGTTGACGAAACTTCAGACATGTACAAATATGAAAAAACTTGACAACGAGCATAAACAACAAAGGTCAGCCCAAGATATACAACATGAACATAAAGATGCAAGACAGATTATTAAAACGAAAATATTACCAAATTGTGCTGAGAACTATGCTGAACACGTACAATGGGTAAAACCATAGCACCTGCAGGGAACAAAGAGAAGGACAATCACAACAGATTAAATGGAAAAACAAATTCAAAGTTGCAGCGTTTTTCTTGTGCAAACTAGATACATCAAAATATTAAAAATGCATTGCATCAAAAGAAAATGAAAAAAAGAAAAATCCTCTCAGGAATTATGCAACTTGCATTGCAAAAATTGACTTTTGAAATTTCATATGTCCACTAGACTTTCCATGCTTTTCTCATCAATAGATTCTTCCAAATTGGTTCAGCAATTATGCAAACATTCAAGGCAAGACTTGTCAAAGTTGCATTAGTTCAGGATAATCAATAGATTCTTCAAAAATAATATGAATAATGAAGATCCATGTGTGTTCTAATGGAAAACAAAATCAACTTGGAGAGAAACACAACAAAGTACTTTGTATGGTCAATGTGCACTTTAAAAGTAGTACATTTTATACTTACGTAACAGAGCTGAATGAGTGCAAGACGTAAGAAAGAATAAAATTTCAAAGTGCCACCTAAGTCACACAGTTCATGAGAAACAAACTGTGAGCATTGACCAGGTAATATCCACCACAATGCAGGGATCACAACTGACTTTAGGACGAATATACTGCACAAAAATTTAAAAAGATTTTCAAATTCTTATACAAGCTAAAAGTCAGATTCTTGATTTGTGAAGGAAAATTCATAGATGACAAAAAATATTCAGGTATCAACACCAAATTGTCAATCAGATTTCTTCCACTCGTTACGTCAAAAGTATACATAATCCAATTCTTGGCAGCAAATTATTATTCACCGTGTTAAAATAAATTGAAGCTAGTTCAATTATTTCATGAGCAAAGCACTTATAAGGGACAAACAGATCTCATTTTGCAGACCTTGGCCCCTTCAAAACCCACTCATTCAAGCACAGCCAGCTAACTTACCTAAAACTCAAATTGAGACGTATATTCCAGTAAATTGGAGTAAAAGACTGATTTTGTAGAAAGGCTGATGTGAAAAGGATTATCTATCAAATATTTCAGTTCTGAAAATTCAGTGTGCCCAATTAATGCCTATTAGTATAAACATCATATCATAAGGAGCATATGAATAGACAGATTGGAATGATAAACTCTAACTATATGATTCTCAAACCCTGAGCACCGTGAACTCCATTATACGCGGTTGAGAATGAATGAAAAACAGAAATTTTTAATTTTTCACACGGAATAATATACTTTTGTGAAAACTACTGAAGACTGAATCAAGAGGAGCAAAATGGTACTGACACCACTATCAAGACGATAAATGTTTGACAACAATTTCCATAACAGGTCTGGAAAGGAGACTAAAACGTTAAAACTGTAGTAAATTGTTAAGTCTATCCCTCAAAGCTTTCTTATTTCTCCCTTCCTTATGAAGAACCAGGTAACAATAACCCTCCTCCGTTATCTCCCCGTGCCCCAACAACCCAATATAGCAAATTGATCACACTCCCAACACAACAAAAGACAAGTAACAAAGGTTGTCTAACATCCATTGGATTACAAAATTTGATTTTTTTTTTTCCCAGTGCAGAGTTGTGGTAATTTAGAGGATTGGGTATGATTTTTTGTTAAAATGGGTAAAATGGTGTGTAGGGAAAAGAAAATTGCATGTGATTAATGGGAAAGAAAATACCTTCCTAAGAAAATGAAACCATTTAAGAGGAAACATTGGCCAGTTCGCATCAAAAGGTTGTTGGACCTCATACACAGAAGAACAACGCGGTGAAGGCAACAAGCTTCTCCTATGCCTTCTAACCACAGAGAAGCAGCCATCTTCACTTTGCCGCTCACTTCCATTCTCTGTTTCAGCGAACAAACCAAACAAAGCAATCGCAACACTCTTCAGAGCCCTTTTACTTCATCACGCACGCAACTTTCCAACTCTCTTCCTTTGAATTTTGTTGTACCGTAGAATGGAACAATTTTTTTTTTTCTACTTTTGTTGTATTAGATTTTACAGTAACTTTATTTTTTAGTAACTACCTACCGACTTATAATCTTAAATCACATTTTTTAAAATATTATAGTCGGAATAATATATTCAGGCATATTTTAAAATATATTTTATTCATTTTTTACATTTCTAAAATAATTGAAAAAAAATTGTAATGGCGTTACGAATATTTTCATACGAGGATACTTTTTCACGGAATAACGACAATTCAAATAACGAAATATAATTTCCATAAAAGTAACAGATATTCAGAAATATTTTTTTATAACAGCATAACATATGATTTTGAATTTATAACTAGTATTTTTATCTTATGAAAACGGAAAATTTTTGCAACAACAATATTTTCTTATATATTTATAATGAACATTTTAAGTTGGAATGTAATATTTATAATATTTGTATTACATATCAATTTTAAAAATACTTTAAGATGAAACAAATCTAATATAGTTTATAATGTAAAATTAAAACCTATTAATTCACGATAAGCTAAAATAATAGTAATATTAAAATTTTCATTTTGACTCCTAAAATGATAAAAATATAATTTAGAAGACAAGGTTCAATAACATAAGCTATGGTTTGTAAGCGGTTTAAAATTATAATAAAATTTAGATTTTGATAAATAAATGTTAACATAGTTTTAAACAATTTATATGTAATTGTCATCTCACTTTATCCTTTTAAATGCATCTCCTCACAAATCTTAAAATTCAATTTTAAATAGCAAAGAATGTAAAGATTTTGATTACTTTAATGTATAATAACATAAGTCATAATACAATTTTTTTTTTTTTAACTTGTAACTATGTGATTAGAGTGCACAAACTGCCTATCAAATCATTAATTTTAATTAAATTATTTTTTTTTTGTTCTTGAATTTATCCATAATAATTAATAAAGACAATTTCACATAAACAGTTTTTTTTTTTAAATTACTCTGTTTTCTTTTTCTTACTTATATTTTACCTCCAATCTACCAATTTATTTCGGTTAAATTGTAATTTTAAAAAAACAATTTAAACTTAATAAAAATTGAAAAACTAATTTGGAAATATATAGAGTTAATATAAAGTAATAAAACATCAGGAAAGATAATCTTGCCCCTTTAATAAGTTGAGGGTAATTTAATATATAACTTCCAAAATTTGTAAAATTTCAAAACCTTAGTAGTTTTAATATATATATATATATATATATATATATAACTTACAAATATAAAAAAAAAAAATTAAAAGAGGTATTACGTATCCCATGCGAGTTTTTTGGTTTTGTTCTCAAAGTCAACAGCTTAACAATAATGGATTGGATTTTAAAATGTTAGATCTTTCTCATTTAAATTCATCCTACTTATCAAGAAGAAGACGAAGAGGTCTTCTAGGAGTAAAACGATGAAGAGTCTTTATGGAGTAAAACGACGGAAGAGAGCCCAATTACGCTACGCCTTAGTGTTACTAATCAAATAATTATTTACTAATTTGCGTTTCCAGCTCCTCTTTTTAACCTCTGTTGAGGTTACTCTGAAATTTCTTTTAGTTTCTTCAATAGTCAAGAAACTCCCATTTGTGGCAATAACGAAATAAAAATAGAATGCAAGTCTGTAAAGAAAAAAAGAATGAGGCAGAGAATGCATTGGAGGTGGAATCTACAAGGCCGATTTCCATATTTAGGATACGGAGTTGAAATGGCAGCAGAGAGTGTGGAGTTAAAAATTTGATGATGAATATTTTCATTTAACTGAGGTACACTATATATAATGAATGTGCAGAAAATTACATTGGGCTTTGTCTCGGGTAGGGAAGGCAAGATCAGACATCCTTGGACTCCAACTGTCTGTATCAGGAAAAAAATATGACGGGGAGGGAAATAATGAGAGTAAAATACAGACGACGAACTTGGCAAAATCCCTCCCCACTGCCTCAAGCTCTTTTAGAAAACCAACATCTTTTACAAGAAATAGTATCATGTTGATCTCATCGATTCTTGCCGTCTAAGAGGAATGCCTTCACCACCATCAAACCCATCCTCTTCTGAATGCTTACCAAGTCTAATAGATGGAGATGTCTGTAAACCTGCACATCAACTTATTATTAATTAAATACGTCTCAAGATACGTATGAGCAGCAGTGTCGTTAATAATATCAAATTCATACTGTAAAATCGCTACATCATACCATCAGCCATATCCTTAGTTTTGTGCAGAAGAAAAGTTCCTGAAAGAATGGTCACAAACCCACATATTTCTGTGATAACTTGCGTTGGACTTTGCCTATCCCAGTCCTGACATCAAAGGTTAACTTTCAAAATATGCCACACTTGACAGACATTCAATGTGCAAGAAACAATTTAACTGCTGTCTCCAACATCAGATGCATGACAATTAAATTGAAGAAATTAAATATTTGCATCTCCGTAGGGAAACAACAAAAGTTGCTTCACAACCTATTGAATCTACACTCGCGTTTATTCATAAAACAATCTACCTCGCACTTCATTTGTAAGCAAGCATTTTATCACAGAGGTATAGGCAAATAAAACTAGGTTGACATGGCTATTTATAAGCAACAACCAGCATGAATATCATGTGAAAACACCAAAACAAAATTATATTAAGCCTTATCCTAACAAACTAACAGCAACAATCCATCCTTTCCCCATTAACGGATTGGTTACACACTCCCTCCAACCAATGTCATAATACTTTACCATAAATCATATCTATATTATTGACTCATAAATCCTTCGTAAAGGTTCCACCACAGTTCCTCCTGGTCACTCTGCATTTGGAAAGGAGATCAGGCTTTCCCACCAATTGATCCACTATCCTAATTGAGACTTCTACAAGATTCCTTAGTACATGAATAAACCTTAACAAACTAACAAGTAGTCTAATGACAATTGACAAAAGTATAGCATACATCTAAACAATCAGAGGGCTGGAATGTCACCAACTTTCAAGGAGCAAATAAAAAAGAATTTTTAAGTCTGATCTTCTCTGCCTCTATTATTAATATCTTTCATAATGTTGCGCTCTATTTTACAGTCTCAATGAAAACAATGGAATTTTAAACAAACATTAAAGTTAAGAAAGAAAGATACTTAAAACTTATATCCTGAAGGAAGCTTTAAAACACATTAAACAATATAAACCAATACTGATTATTTTAATACAATTGATAGGATCTTAAAGCAAAGCAATGTAGTGCCATCCAAGAATACCTGTTAGACAACAAAACTTACCTTAAACATAATAACACTAGCCACAATGGTGAATGTGGTGAACATGACATAATATATAGGAGATACCACAGCCGTATTAAAAGTATCCAGTGCCTGATTGCAGAAATGGAAAAAAAAAAAAAGACATATATCAAAAGAATGATAAAGCAGGAAGTATTCAGCATACCCCAAAGCATGTGACGAAGGTGCATAATTTTAGTAAGCAGCAGAACCATGACAAAATACATCCAGGACCATGAAAACATAGTTTTATCCTAATACTGCAAATTCAAACGTTAAATCCATAGAGAAAATGAACTTATTCTTATAATAAACACTCAGATACCTAACCAAAAGTTGTCAAACTCAAGACTCTACATAAACTCGTGAAGCTTCTAAAGACTCAACTCGTAAAAGTTTTACCTAATATAAAAAGATGATATTGAAAAAACAATTAATGACATATTCCCATAACATAATAGTCTTAGGGAAAAATCAACATTTCAACTTTAAAATAAACCAAAATAGCATTTACAAAAATAAAGTGAGATAGAACATTAGTACTAAATGAGATCAAACCATTTAAATGACCAAACAATAAATTGCACAAAAAATTAATAAAGTGAACATTTTAAAAAGGAGTTAATTTCATCAAATCATTGACCTTGGTAAAACACTATAGCTATGGGGTCAAAGGGGATAGGGTGGGGGTAAAAAATTACATGACTTTCCTTAACCCAAGTTTGTAGTGACTCAAGTTTACATGAGTTTAACAAACCGTCCAGAATTTATCTAGAATAGAGTTTGTAGTAAGTTAATACATTTTCTCTACCTAGAGTCAAAAAATCACTGATTCTAAGTGTTATCTCGAGTTTGACAACCATGCATTAACCTTCCTTTATGTGCATTTGTTATTTCTAATAAATTCCAGCCAATAATAGAGTGTGTTGTTGACAATTATTCCAGTCTTAAATTATAAAATTCATCACACTTGCGTTCTCAGACCTTCTTCCTATGTTATTACCCAACTTCAGCCTTTTGAATATTGATCAACATCTCAATTTCAATTCACTAATTTACTGATTCAAGAAAAAAAATAGACTAAAGACTTGTTCCTCATTCCTAATGATGCAAAACACAAGATTTGAAGGAATTTATAGCGGAACTACCATGGCAAAATATTTTCAGTGAGCAATGGTTAATGCATTCACTATTTCTACTCTCCAGATTAATATTTTCCTTCCTTTTTGTACTAATTAAAATTCCTTTTTGTCTTAATAAAGTTATTCTGCGCAAACCACTCATTCTTATTATATTTTTACTAAAAATATGATAGATACATGTTATATTCTCCCTCGTGTTATATTCTCACACGGAAAAGCCAAAGTTTCTATGTGCATAACTATTCTAACTGCATATGTGGGATCCACTACAAAATGAAAGTGATTTTGAATTTCCAACAGTCCCCATGCCATGCCACATGGGTGAAACTTGGAACTTTAGCTTCAGGGTTTTCCAAAAAATACTAAAAGATGATGAATTCTCGGCCAACTGACAAATGAGAGTCACACTGCTCCTTTTTACCTTGTTGATCTTCCTCATTTAGCTGTCAATTTTGAAGTCAAATTTGGGGACTTTGTTTATCATTTAAATGCAAGCACTTCACATTTTTGGGGACTTTCTTTATCATTTAAATGCAAGCATTTTATATATTTCCCTTGTTTACAGATTTGATACTATGTGACCAACTATGTTCTTTATTTCTAAACCATGGGACAAAATTTCCAATCAACCACAGTAGTTTACTTAAAGATCACAAGGTCATATGTGATGGTAACATGTTAAAAGTTAAAAGACTTGCACAACAAATTATGGTTCACGAAAAACAATCGTACCTTATTTAAATAATTCATTTGGGTAAGAACACAAACAGTTACAACTAGAGTGAATGCCCAAGTTTGAGGGAATATTAGCTGATTCATCCCAGACAGGGTTAACTTAATGGCAATTCCAAGAGCCTTAACACTCATAACCTGTTAGAAAGGAAAACCTTACAATACAAATACAGGGGGGAAATAACAAAGAGAAAAACGACTATTAGAAAGTCATCAACGAGATAATGACACATACCGTAAGAGAACCTACAAGGGAACAAACACCAATATAAACCATTATGTGTGTCTGCCCATAGAGAGGAATGAAGTGGAAGATAAGGATAAAAGTAGCTGTTATAACTGAAGCCGCATACAAGAGAAAAGCTGCAGAAGAATGATCATGTTCTTGGTTAGTCATTCAATACAACATTTATTGAGTACAGGGAGTGGTATACAACATAGGAACATGGCTACCTGGCTCCATAGCAAGATCCCACACTTCTGTCACAGATTCAATTTCCCGTTCTTGAGGTGCATGCAAAACAATTGTTGTAGATCCCACAACACACAAAACACAACCAAGAATTCCAAAAATATGTAGCCTCTCCCGTAAAATAATATGAGCAAGAGCAGCACTGCAAGAAAATGTTACGAGTCAGAATATACCAATAGTCAAGCAAGAATTTGAAGCTAAGTGGTATCATGCCTGATAATAATGCTGAGAGCACCAAGTGGAGTGACCAATATAGCTGGAGCAAATGCATAAGCTGCAAAATTGGCAATCTCTCCTACAATCACTGTTGAAATTACAGATGTGTTAGAAAAGAAATTGAATCTGCTTAATATAATAAACAACTCGTGTCAATAAATTGTTCATGGAAATTTCGTTAACATCTTTAAACGGCCTGTTGTCCACGTTGAACAATTCCCTTGGAAAATGAGTGAAGAAAATAAAAAGAAAAAGTTAGACTGAATAGATGAAAGGTACAAACTTTAGCAACCTTTATTTATTTTTGTGCTTAAATTTGGGTTATAAGTTCCGGAAAATGGAACACAGAGAGATGAAGGGGAAAACACGTATATGAATGATCTTTGGATCAGTTAAGGTTCTGCATAGAACTGAATCTATATTTATTAAGCATAGTGATTACATTACTTTCTGCATTTCTAAAATAACTGCAAACTCAACAAAACTATAAAAAAAAGGTGGGAACTCGAGGGATACGCTTAGGAAAGGAAAAATCAATACATTCAAGTCACTGGTCCTATCAAAACCAAACAGAATAATGTATCACTCACTTGTTATCATTCCCACCCACCAAAGTGGCTCGTACAAGTAAGAATAACCTCCACTTCCTGTCAGAAAAAATTGTATAGTCAGTCACTATTGCACATGACACACAAAGGAGACCATGAAGCAAAATAATAGAACCTAGTAACAGCACGATAACATAAGTGCACTGACTTGTACTATATCCATCCTAACAGAAAGAGCAAATGCCAGAGAAAAAGAAACATTATACAACAACTATTTGTAGATTAAATAATTCAAAGAAAACGATAAGCATGTAAGTAAACAAACAAATCTAACGGTGAGTCAATCGAGTTGACAAGCCACCATTTCATTTAAATATTAAAAAAAAATGTATCTTCAGGAGAAGAGTAAAAGATTTCCCTACACATGAGTAGCAAGGCAACAACATGTAAACGTTTAAATAGCAACCAGTTTTTCCACCACGTTTCCAACATTTAACGCAGGAACTCAGGTCACACAAACTCCATTTTCTGAGTGTCGGTGAACGCACCGCGAAAACAATCTAGATCTCTCTTCACTTCATCCCCAGGGGCACAAGAAAATAATTGTTGAAACGAGATAAAAAATAAAAAAAAAAAACTGTTCCCATTCCCTGCAAGCACGTCAGAATAATTTAAAAATATCACCTAGTCTGCTTATTCCACACAGCGCATCGAGTTTAAACATGAGAGATTTCAGACAATTGAACTCAGGTAGCCAAGAGAAATGAAGAAAAACCTACAGATCCCCAGAAAATTTAACCTAGACCGTTCCATACACTAAACCAAACAAGTGGAGAAAAACTAAATAGGCAGAGATCAGTGAAGCATGAGAAATAAACAGCAGTTAAAATCAAAGGCAGTAGCGAGTAAAAGAACTAGAAAACCAAAATGAAATGCAATCGACGGTGAAGAATGAAGGATACCGGCCCTGAGTCCACTGGCACCAGCCTTCTTCAAACCCTTCTTTTTGACAATGAAGCTGGCACCGATGAAGAAGCTGGAGGAGAGAGCGAGGCATAAACCCTTTATGTTGTCGGAGGACATGCCCTCGCGCCAGCTGGAACCCGAAGAACTCGCCATGGCGGACGCAAGAAGAAGCGAACCAAAACCCTAGCCGTGGGTGCAGAGCGAGATCTCGGGCGGAGAAACGAAACAATCAAGAATCTAACCCTGAATAGGGTTTTCGTTGGTGGATACAGCTGTCACAAAGGTTCTCTCCCTCTGGATCGGAAATGCTTTGCAATTGCAATTGCATAAGCATAATACATTGAGAAAGGGAGAGAAAAATTGGAAGAAATTTAGAGAAGATAAATAAAAAGTAGACACAGTTTTTACAGTGTGAGTGAGACTGCTAACAAGGTCGTCGACTGCAACACTCCATTGTTGATTCGCTGCTAATCTTTACTTCATCGGGAATTACTCTTTCTCTCTCAACTTCTCTTCTTTTCTTCCTACCCTCCTTTTTCTTCCCCCTTTTTTTTTTTTCTTTATCTATCACCATTAATTAATATGAATATCTTTATTCTTATTATTCTTTTTATTATTATGGTTGCGATGTCATCTTTAGAACAACCAACACAATACCATTCATTTCCGCTCAAAAATCATACACTTTTCATTTACGCCTTTTTCTCATTTTTCTGTTTAAATTTAAAAACGATAAGAACTATATTAATAAATAATTATTTTTCTCCATAGTTTTTGCTGATAAAAACAATTATGGACTGTAAGAAAAAAGTTCCTAAGGATCTAAATTTTTTTTTGCCGTCTTTGCTTATTTTAGAATCCAAAATTGTCGATCAAATCCATGCTGATTTTTTTCTTATGTTTTAATTCAGTAACGTCGATGACAAAATGAAGTGGACTTTTTGACTTAAATGAGTAAGCAAAAGGCTAAAATGACAAGGTAACAAGTTCTTGGTGCACCAGTATTTTTCCCACGTCTTTAATTACATTATTAAAGTTTTTTTATATAAATTTTTATCAATAATTACGAGATATCACCTTCACTTTTTTTGAAATAATAAATGATGTTTATTTTTTGGATGATGAATATGAAAAATTGACTGACACGTGGGTGTTGATTTCATCTGCTGTACCCTCCACCACACAAAATGTAACTTATTATTTGACACTTTGGTTATGTTATTAAATATTCTAGTACCTCGTATTTGTTATACTTCAATTTTATACGTAATACCTTGTTATAGTAATGAAGACTGAACAACAATGTAGGATTACGTTTTGGTTGAATAACTCCAAATTATTAAATTTAATGACCAAGATGATAATATGGGTGCATTACAAAGTTAAGGAAAATTTTAATTTTAACAATACCAATATTTAAATATTTAACAATAGATGATGTACAACCTGACCAAAATGAAAAAAATTAAAAAAAAAATAAAAAGTGGATCACACTTTTTCCTTACAATAATGTTGATTTGTGTTGGGGGAGTCGTTTTCTTGCCACTCAAAACCTTGTCATCACATATGCATCATGTTCTACAAAACCTTGACAGACTAAGATAAACACTCACAATTATGGCAATGGGGTGAGATTTGTTGTTTGGTGTAATAGTGTTTTTTGTGACGTTTTTTCGTGTACACTTTTCATGGGAAGCATTTTAATCCTTGAGTAAGTATCGTTCTAGCTTTACATACGATTAGATAATTGTATTGTTTAAAAAATCATTATGTTTAAATTTTACATTTTTATTAATTATGATATTAATAATTGGAGTTAAATATATATATATATATATATATAGACTGTTATATTTTATTAGTTAATGTATTAAAGTGATATGATTAATTATATAAAAATATATATTTGTCACATAAATATTAACATTTTAATACTCGTAATATTATATTTTAATGGAAATGATAAATTAAAAATATTCTCGCAATATTATATTTTGGTGAAAATGATAAATCAAAAATATTGACTTAAATAATATTAGAAATAATAGTAATGGACAAATGTTATATAAAGAAGTTACAATGCCACATACATTATTATTTATGTTCATTTCACTCTCTGTCCACTAAAATATATAATTAAAAAGAGATTTAGGGACTGTTCTTTTGAATGATTTGTACTGTTTACATTGATTCAAGCGAACGGATATAAGAGTTATAATGCATTCTCATTTAAAGATTTGAAAAGAAATGTGAGAACTGATTTTTGATATCAACTATATTTTTTGGTAGATGAACATATTTGTGAATATTTAAAACCTATTTACTAAATTGTCGTCGATTCTATTTTTGTATTTGATTATTAAATGACACTAGTGCAGATTTGACATTTTACTTCGTCTTATAGGCCTCGGTTATAGCGGAATCGAAGCTTATAAGGAGGCGGTGGCATTTTTGCAATTTCGTCCAACTATATTGCCTCGGGTGAATGCAAAATCGGTGCAGTAAGAGGTTTTAGGTCTCGGTTGCAAAAGAACCGAAGCCTATAAGGCAGCCCAGTAACCAAAATTTCAAAAATGTCATCAGCGTCAGCACTTTTGGCCTCGGTTATTAATTGAATCGAGGCAATATGAAGAGGTTTTTGGCCTCGGTTAAAAAAGAACTGATGCCTATAAGTCAGCCAGTAACCCTAATTTCAAAATGTCACCTGCGCCGTCACATTTGGCTTCGGGTCTTTATTGACCGAGACCATAAAGGGACTTTTGGCCTCGGTTATTAATTGAACCGAGGCAATATGAAGAGGTTTTTGGCCTCGGTTAAAAAAGAACCGAGGCCTATAAGTCAGCCAGTAACCCTAATTTCAAAAATGTCACCTGCGCCGCCACATTTGGCTTCGGGTCTTTATTGACCGAGGCCATAAAGGGACTTTTGGTCTCGGTTATTAATTGAACCGAGGCAATATGAAGAGGTTTTTGGCCTCGGTTAAAAAAGAACCGATGCCTATAAGTCAGCCAGTAACCTGCGCCGCCACATTTGGCTTTGGGTCTTTATTGACCGAGGCCATAAAGGAACTTTAGGCCTCAGTTATTAATTGAACCGAGGCCATATGCCCTATTTAGGTTCCCAAATTCGCGACTTCGCATTGTTCACCTTCGTCCCTGAGCGAAAACTTTGCGCACGGTGGATGCATTCTCGTCTTTGTTTTCTCGTGCGGTGGTGTTTGGTTCGTCATTGGTGAAGGAGGCGTGCTCGCGGCTCACGGTAAAGGCGTGATTTGGTGGTCATTGTCTTCCTTTGTCTGCGGTGGTGATGGCGACACATTGGTAGGGTTGCCCGCAACAGTGGATTGAAGTTATGCTTCGAACGGCGATGGAGGTGCTGGATCTCTTGGCTCTACTGGTTCATGGTGGTTTGTCGTTGTCGCATTCAGACCAGTGAGCGTCGTGGTGAGTTGCTCGTTCAGTACTGGTGAAGGTTTGGCTGCGACAGCGTTTGCCGACGATCTCGGTGGCGAGGACGAGCGCAACAGTGCTAATGGTGGTGCGAGCGAAGTACCCCTATGGCTTCGGGTCCCAGGCAACCGAGGCAGAAAAGTACCCCCTATGACTTCGGTTGACACCCGAGGCCAAAAATCACCCTTTTTTGCCTCACTCCAATATGTCTCGGTTCTGGAACCGGGGCAGAATATCATAAACAACGGTGGCCAAAAGCCCTTACTGCACTAGTGTGAACATGATAATTCCTTATTCAAAGTTATCTTTGTCATGAATATTGAGTTTGGGTTTGGGTTTAATATATATATATATATATATATATATATATATATCATAATAATCATAATAACCATAATATATTGTATAAAATATTATAACAATACATTATGTAATAATAACAATATTTTATAAAATCGGTTATCTCTACTTCTTCTCTTATTATTTATTTATCAATAGTTATTCTTTCATCTATTTTGGTATATTTCACTTTAATTTTAATAAATATAATTTTAGTTTATATATTAACTTAATAACATTACAATATTACCTACTAATATAATATACACATATTTAAGAAATGCATACATATAGGCGTTATAACGCCTGTGTTTATGCTAGTAACAATAAAGAGAATTTTTCTTTTTGTGTCCACATTTTATAATACCCGTTTTACCCTTAATTATTTAAAAAATTAATTATTTTATAAATAATTTACTTTTAATCATTTTTATAGAAATCTCTTTTGTCTTAAATCATTATTTAAATTTTTTTACATATCTTACTTTTTTTAATTTTATATTTAACAATTATTTAAAAAATTATATATTTTATCTTAACTTAAATTTCTTGAAAATTCAAAAATGCCAACACACATTTCGCTAGTATTTTTTTTTAAGTTGTATATAATATTAAATTATTTTATTTTTTACTTGCTTAAAACATTTATTTCTATAAAGTATAAAAATATGACTTTTTATATTATTTCTTATTTTTCTTTTCAATTAAAACATACAATTTTTTTAAAACCTTTTTATATTCTAATATAACATCTTACTTATCGTCCTCACACATCTTTTATTTACTGTTATAAATAATAATTTAAATAATTCAACCATTCATATATCTAATGAACATCTAAGTAAGGAAATTAGTAACAAATTAATATCATCAACATTTTAATTAAATTTGAATTCTAAAAAAGACGTATAAATAAATCAGAAAAGAAATACAAAGCTTCGACATGATAAGTGCATGAATGTTTCACGACACATCCAAATTTGATTTGAATGAATATGCAATCGTCAAAATCATAAATGATATTCATAGGTTGTTCGAGGGATTTTCAAAGATAATAGATAAATAAAAATCACTTAATAACTCTTCTATTTGATTAATCCACGATCAATTTTTTAAACACACGTGCAAACATGCCTTTAAGTTGAACATAGGATACTGTTAATGTTTTCATCTTTAACCTAAACTAAAATAGAATATAAATTCCGTTTATATATCTTAAAAAATGACATTTGATAATGAATTCGGAAATAGATAAACACCATTCTAAATTTCCAAATGTTTATATTATAAATATAAATGTTAAATATGAATGTTAATACTGATGAGGATGTTAATGTTTTTATCTCTGACCTACAAATAAAATGTAAACTTCGTTTTATATATTAAAAAAACATAATTTGATAATGAGTTCCAAGATAGATGAACATCATTCAAAATTTTTAGATTATAAATATATATAATAAATCGTACGGAAGGAGATAACAGTCTGCTCTTTCATAATTTGAGTTTTTTCGAGGTTTATAAAATGGTAAAATAAATTAAAATAAACATCTGAACAAAATATTAAATATATTTTAAATTTTAATATAAAATTACAAATTTTTTGATGTTAAATTCTGATACAATTTATATCCGAACTTTAAAAAATAGCAGATATAATTTTTTTAACTTAATTCGTTTAAATTTATAAAAATTTTATATGTGAGATTATTATTTTTAGTTTGAACTGTTTACTTTATTCGATAAGGAGAAAGATTCTTTAATATTATTTTCACAATCCTTATAAAAGATAAAATAATTTTAACAAAAATTAATTTTTATATTTTTATAAAAGATAAATGTGAATAATAACAAAGGATAAAAACAAATACAGAGACTATTTTTATAAAAAAAAAATTAACACTAAATTCACTTTCTAATATAATATGAAATTCTATCCAAATTAAGATATACTGTGTTAAGTTGTTGGTTATCAAACTATTTAAATATATTTTAACTTTATGTAATATTTAATCATGAGATGAGTGTGTTCAAAATTTAATCATGCATGCACTATGTCTATATGGGACGGTTAGATAGAAGATCTTACTTCAATTACATTAGCGTAAATTCAGGTACGATATACATATACAATTTTTAAATATACGTGATATTATATTAATAGATGATAATATTGTAATGTTATTAAGTTAATATATTTATTAAAAATAAAGTTAAATATATAAGAACAGACAAAAATAACCGATCAATTTTTAAAAATTTAATAAATTATTATATTTAAAGGGTAAAATTGGTATTTTAAAATATGGACACAAAAAGATAAATCCATTTATATCTTTACTAGCGTAAACACTAGCGCTATTGTGTGTACACATTTTTTGAATTATATTAATAATTGATGATGTTGTAATGTTATTAAGTTAATAAACAAAATAAAAATATATTTATAAAAAATAAAGTGAAATGTATGGAGAAAATATGAGAAAAATAACTATTGATGAATCGTAAGAGAAAAAAAAAGGAGATAAATAAATAATTTTATAAAAACTTGTAGAAGTAATCGTTAATTTTTAAAAATTTAATAAATAATTAAATTATAAAGAGTAAAGTTGAAATTATGAAATGTGGACACAAAAGGGGAATTCCCTTTATATATAGTTATAAATAATAATAATAATAATAATAATAATAATAATATATATATAATATTAATAAGTGTATTATATATATATATTAATAACAAATAATAATAATATATTAATTTTTACAATAAGAGTAAAATAGTAATTTCATGTTTTAATTTATTAAAAAAAATTATCTATCGTAAAAAATCAAATAACTCACAAACTCTCACAAATTTCATCTTCAAATCCACCAACTTTCACTTCTAATTTTCTTCAAACAAACACAAAATTATCCACTAAAATTCATTTATATCCATTCAAATCCATCTTCACACCCTTAGGATATTCTACACTTAAAAAACTAGATACCAGAATTATCGATGTATTCTCGATGTCAGAGGTTAATCCATATATGTTTTTGCATTTAGTTCTCTAGGTCATGGAAATGGTTTAATTTAACTTTAGGTTTTATTACTCTTTCTATGTTTTCATAAACCAGCATACAATACTTTTTTTGGGTATTTTTATCATGTGCAAGAGTTTTTTATTTTTTAATAAAATTAAAGTATAATTGGAAAATTTCGAAAAGTAGGGCTGATAAAAAATTATGTATGTATTTTTTTTAAAGACTGACTATATTAATGTTATTTATTCAAATAAAAAAATGTTATTAAAAATTTAAATTGAATATAAATTTTTAATCTAAAAAATTAATTCAAATTAATCAACAAATCGAATAACTCATTCCCAATAATTCAATAAATTAAATAGTCAAATACAAATTTTTAAATATTAAATTCAAGATATACCGAATTGGTGAGGAAATTCGATCAAACCCGACCGATTTTTATCCCTAACTGAAAGCACACAAAAGATTTTTATATTTGAACATGTTTTTTAATAACATTTTTTATGTACTTCTTTTATTTAGTTTTAGTTCGTATTTGATTTTGCTTTATCTTAAATCCTATTTTTCTTTTATTTAAAAATGTGATATACATAAATATTTTTATCTTGTTGTGTGCATATCTATTTGCAATTACATTTTTAATAAATAGCTATTTTTTAAATTAATATAATTATTTTTATTATTTTATATTTAAGTGATGTTTTTTTTTTCATTATTTTTAATTTTATTATTTTTTAAAACTAAATTAACTCTTTATAATTAGGGAAACACACGTGTGTTATCTTTTATTGTAAATAATTATTTGAATTAAATTAAAATAAATAATGATTTAGAAAAATGAAATGATTCTTTTAATTTAAAACATAATTAAACTTAAATTAATGGTCATTTAAATGAAAAATATAAAAATATATTTTTTTCAGTTTAAATTTAAAAATAACTGTTACTTAAAAGGATAAAATTTAGAATATATTTTGCAACATAATTATGCATTACATCGTTATACAGTCATCGCAATGTACCTATTTATCTTTTATATATGAATGATAGTAGGTTAGTAGATAATAATAATATAATATTATTAAATTAATATATAAAATAAATTTATATTTATTAAAAATAAATTGAAATGAATAGAAAAATTAATTATTAATGAATAAAAAAGAATTATAAAATATAGGTAAAAATAACTGTTAATTTAAAAAAAATAATAATTATATTATAAATTATAGAATTGATATTATGAAATATGGAAAAAAAAAATCTATTTATATATTGTTATAGATAAAAAATTAATATAACCGTACTACTTTATGTTCATTCTCCAGAGTTAAAATTTACTTTATATATTCGATTTATATATGGGAAAAAAAACAATTGCATTTATATGTTGTACTTCTCTTTCATAATTACAATTAACACAATATTATTATACAGCGTTATGAATTAAAATAAAATAACGTATCTTATATCTCGTCATTAATTAAATTATCGTTAGGATAAAAGGAATTTTTAAGTCTTAAGTATCCAATTAGAGTTGTACATGTTTATGATTAATTCTTGGTTAACAGCAGTCTAACGTAAAAGTAGAAGGATACAAATTTACATCACACAAAATATTTGATGAAAAATTAAATCAAATCATTATTTGATAAAGGTAAATGTAGTCGGATTTTGTAAAATACAACTTAATTTTTTGGTATTATTTTAAATTAATTGGTTTTGTAATTACTTAAAACCAAAATTTGAAATACAAAATATATCAATTAGAATGATCTTGTTTTATATATGTTAAATACAAATAACAAAATTATGCGACAATGACAACATGTAAAATTTTGAACATGGAAGTATGTAATGTATTATGCGTAAAAGTTTGATAAATATCTGTTTAATATAAGGACAATTAAAAGAAATCACAATTTTCTGACAAATATAAGAATTTAAACTAAATATTTACAATTACAAAAATATATAATTCCTGCCCTTGTTTCAAACATCATTAATTTAGAAAGTGTGTTAACCTAATACCACTTTCAAAAAGATAATGGTGTTTTAAAGTTTTTTTTTCCTTTTATATATATATATATATATATATATATATATATATATATATATATATATATAAAATAAAAAAAACAATTAAAAGAATAAAACAAAACAACACAAAATGCAAAACAACTAATCATAAACAGAAAATCAATTGATCCATTCCGAAAACACCCACACTTTCATTTCTATTAATATAGTTCAAATATAAAACATCTATCTCAAGAAGTCACTTTAACACAAAAACTTTAATAGAATCACAGAAAAAACATTTACCACCGTCAAATACCAACAACCACTAATACAGAATAATAACAACCAAATTCTTCACAAACATTATTATTTTTATTTGAAGCTGATATAAAATATACAATGCAACTTAAACAAGTTTTAATTATTTACAAAAATGTCATTTTTATACATTTTTATACATTTTTAATCAATTGATGTAAAACATATAATGGTGAAAAAATAATTTTACATTATATTTAAAAATATATATATCAGACTTTTCATATTGGTTTTTACACTGATTATTTTCTTAATTTCCTCCTTATGATGACTTTACAAACTACCACCGTTGTCCAAATTAAACGAGTAGATATAATTTCTTTTATTCTCTACTACCACCATTAACATAAAAATACGGGTATCACTATATACTAATATACTCTATATACTGTAGTAAGGTTGAATATACTTTTGTCAGTTAACTTTCATAAATTTTAGAATTAGTCAATTTTAAAATTTTGAATTAATTTAGTCATTTATTTTTTGAAATACATAAATTTAGTCATTTTAATCAAATTTTATTAGGTTTAGTTGATGTTTCGTACGCATATCAGAATTGTATTTGAATTATTTATACTGTTTGACACTTTTTACTTTAATGTTAAATCAAATACTATTATAAAACGCGCTCAAAATGTCAAATAAACTTAACAAAATTTGATTAAAGAAACTAAATCCACGTATTTTGAAAGATAAAATATTAAATTGGTCAAAAGTTTCAAAATGGACTAATTCTAAAATTCTACGAAAGTTAAGAGATAAAAACATATTTAAATTTACGGTATAAAATCATTTAATAATAATAATAACAACAACAACAACAACAACAACAATAATAATAATAATAATAATAATAATAATAATAATAATAATAATAATAATAATAATAATACGTAAATC
>Ga0209589_1000651_pt1 | contig 50731 bp, 25 predicted proteins | sample CowpeawhiteBW_FD_187525 | JGI IMG/M metagenome (GOLD analysis project Ga0209589, IMG submission 187525) | Root nodule microbial communities of legume samples collected from California USA - Cow pea white BW (SPAdes) (version 2) | ecosystem: Host-associated > Plants > Roots > Nodule | place: USA...
GAGGGGGAATGTGGGTTGTGGGAAGATATTGTGGGTTATAGGGTGGAATATGTGTGGTGTGGAGGGCGGTGGGAATGTTGTAGGGGATCTGGGTGGTAGGAAGGGTGGCGGCGGGGGTTGGGGGTGCGGTAAGCTCCGGTTGACCAGATGGAAAGTGGTGGGGGTGGGTAGAGGTAACGGGTGTCTGTTGGGTGGTGGTGAAGGTGTGGGGGGTGGGATTGTATTCACAGCTTCAGAGGTTTCTTTGGCTTTTCCCTTCAGGTTGGGATCAGCCTCGATCCTTCGCCTGAGGCGGGAGTTCTCTTGTCTCAACGCCTCCATTTCTTCAGCACTTCGCTTCTTCAGGTCTGCGAGTTCTTGTTGCATCTTTGCTTGGCCATCTAGGATGGCGGCCAAATCAGGGGTGATGCTAGGAGGTCCAGAGGGACCAGCATCCACTTGCTTGTTCGCTTCAGCTCTACTGCGGGTGGAAACCATCTTCAGAGAAAAATGGGTACTAAAGGTGTTCGTCTCGTGCCCCACGTAGCGCCAATTGTTCCTGCAGAGAACAAATAAGATGAGTTAGGCACGAGTATCACCTTACCATGTAGTCCGCTATCTCTTTAGTTGGCCTCTTCCCATTCGATACATGTCGGCTTGAACCCCGGAGGGGTTACCTGCAGAAGAGTCTCCGAAGCTCAAGTAAGTCAAAGCTCTCAAAGAGTCAAATCAGTGATTAATGAATGCGTACCTTTAATTACTGGGGTCCACGTGTATTTATAGAGCATTAATGATGTCTGATCATCCCATGGGCTGGGCCTTGACTTGGGCTCTAACTTGGGCTGTGAGTGGGCCTGGGCCCTAACCCAGGCCTTTAAGGTTTATTGAACGCGGGGGCTTCCATCATACTGAGTTTATTGAAGTGGTCGGCCTAGGCTGTAATCTTATCGGATATGCTGGAGTAGTCGGTCTAGGCCGGCTACTTGCCTTGATGGCTTATGTTGGTGATATGAGGTGCAGGTTATCCCCTTAGATGTTTAGTTTAGGTTAAAACCGATACAAGTTAGGCTAACTCGGCCTAGGCTGGATACTTGGCTGCCTTGATATGCACATTGTTTACTTATTTGGTCGAGTTTGGCTAGGTGCGGTACAGTTGCATTGGAACACCAAGAAGCACGTGGGGGTGGCGATCGAAGGTGAGTGGGTCTTTTATATGTGAGGGTTAAAAGAAATTGTGCTTAGGGTGAGAGAGGTTTCCAGAATTCTAAAAGAAAAGAAAAAAGTTCTTTATTATTTTGCTTGATGGGTTTATATACACAACATTATAAATCTAATGTAATCTCTTAATAAAGTTAGTCTTGATTAAAAAATAAATTAAAAGGCAAGAACTGGTTTTAATATTATCACATTATGGGAATCAAATCACAGAAAGAATCAGAGCACAAAATCAAACGTGATCAGCAAAATTGATTCCAATTGGTAAAAGAGATATTGCTTTGAATTATATTACTACTTTCTTTATATGGAAAAAGAGGTGTCATAAAATCAGAGCACAAAATCAAACGTGGTCAGGACAAATTAATTATAATTACAAAAGAGATATTCTTGAGAAACAATTACTATTTTCCTCATCTGGAAATAGAGGTGTCATAAAATCAGAGTACAAAATCATAGTAAATGATTCTAAATATTAGAACATATTTTGTTTCTAATTATTAGAATAACTTCTTAATCTGAAGCAAAAATGACAAAGCATAGAGTAGGGGTGCGAAAATAAATTTTGGGTTAGCATTAGTTGCAAGAAAACACGGTGTGGGTGTATAGAGTATTTTGGGCTAAAATAGAAACAAAGCCTCAAAATAAAATACATAAAAGATTAAAGCAGTCTCTCTTTTTGTTTATTTATTTATTATTATTATTATTTAGACAAAACCAAAGAAAATACAATTGATGTGGTTTTTTTATTATTTTTTTTTATTATTATTTTTTTATTATTATTATTTTTTATTTATTTTTTCTTTCTTAAAAAAACAAAATATTATTATTTATTTAGCCAGATGAAATTGGGTGTTGACAGTACCTAGAGAAATCATCAACTATGACTAATGCATAAAGTTACCACCAAGACTCATAGTTTAGGATGGACCAAATAGATCCATGTGAAGCATCTCTAAAGGTCTTTCTGTTGAAATAACATTTTTAGGTTTAAAGAGACCTTAGTCTATTTCCCTTTTTGACATCCTTCACATACTCTATCCTTCTCAAACTTGAGTTTTGGTAGTTCTTTAACCAACTGTTCTCTATTCAACCGATTGAAATGCTACATGTGTATGTGACAAAGTTTCCTATGTCATAGCAAAGTATCATCCTCTTTTGTAAGCAAACAATGGATGCTAAATGATGCATGATGTAGATCAAGTAGATATATATTGTTGACTATTTTTCCTATCAAAAAAATGCTACCACATGCATCATATATAAAGCAATTATTTGGTTCAAAATGACTTTAAAGCCTTTGTCACACAACTGACTTATACTTATCAATTGTGTTTCAACCCTTCTACCAATAGCACATTCTTGATGTTGAAAGCGGATTCATTGCCTATGACTCCATTTCCAAGGATTCTTCCTTTGTTGTTGTCTTTATAGGTTACAAACCCTTCATCCTTCACTTGATTCAACCACCTCATCCTTGGGTTCCTCATTCTTCTTGGTGTTAGTCTTCAAGACTATGTTCCTTACCTCTTTCTCACTTGACTCTAGCTCATTTAGCCTTTGCATCTCAATCTCTTGCTCCCTAAGCTTGCCAAACAATGCAGCTATAGTTGTCACAACCGAAATCGCGATGGGACGGCAAACCAAAAAGTAAAATTTGTAAAAACAAAGTTTGGAGTCGCCACCATAGTTTATTCTGGAAAACAACGGAAAAACTAAAAAAAAAGATAAGACAAGGTCTGCTAAAAAAAACAAATTTTGGGTCCAGAAGTCAGTTACGCATGGGAAAGGTATTAGCACCCCACAACATCCATCCTAAGACGACACCTTTAATTAATTATGCAAAAAGATGTAGTTTTCAAAATATTTAATTTTCCCCAAAAATAGCAATAAAAGGATGTACAAAAGAAACAAAAGTATTTTTTAATTTTTTTGGGCTAGACGAGGATTAATCCTCACTCCTACGTATCTTCATGTGAATGGAGAATTACGGTTACGTAGTTGTTTATGAAAAACTATTTGGAAAAATATTTGAAAAATGAGTTAATTTTTTTTTAAGAATTTTGAAAACTTTTTCATTCAAATTTTTAGTATTATTTTATTATTGGTGTTACGCGACGTGAGCGGCCGGACATACACTAAAAATAAATTCTTTTTTTTATCTTTGATTTTTTTTTCTTTTTAATCTTTTATAATTTTTCATATTTCTTAAAGTTATTTAAAAGTGGATGTGGATGTCACTGCGACGTGAACAACCATATAGATATTAAAGGGTAAACAAAGAAAGTTATTTTTTTATTCTTAGATTGGTATATATTTTTTAGACAAAAAAGGAACGAAAGTCTAAAATGGATGTCATGCAACGCGAGCGGTCAAATAGACACCAAAGAAATGGGAAAAAAATATTTTTTTATGATTTAAAAAAATAACGAAAATTAAAAAAATCAAAAGAAAAAGAAACTAACAATGACATACCTTCTATCTTTTCTTTTTCTTGCCTCCTTTTATAATATTTTTGTGAGTATAAATTTTCTTTTTTTTTCATATGACAAAGTGCGTATGTATACTCACACCTTACAATATCAATGCAATCTCAACCTTAATTGTAATGAACAATATAAGGAAGGAATTGGTCATGATAGCATCCCATTATGGGGATCAAATCATAGCAAATCAGAGCACAAAATCAATCAAGATCAGTAATATTGATTCTAAAGGTTAACAAATCAGAGCACAAAAATCAATCCCAATTAGTAATATTGATTCTAATTATATGGAGAGATATTGTTTTTAATTATTAGAATCATATCACTAATTTCTCTATCAGAACAAAGGTATAAGATATGTTGAGCTATTGGCTCATGAAGAGGAGTGTGATAACAAATTAGGCTCTTCCTTCTTTTTTCCTTTTTTTTCATCTCTCCCTTTTTCTTTTTTTTTTCTCAAATTATGGTTTGAAAATCTTTGAAGAAAATTTTGATTCACATTTTTTTTATTTCCCATTAACTAAAAAACTTTTTTTTTAATTTTTTTTTAAATAAATTTATTCACACAGACGAAATTTGGTGTTGACAATAGTCAATGTAAATAAGTCTCTTATTTCTGATATAGCCGTGAACTTTGGTTGTCAAGATCTATCAGGACACTTCAACACCTTGATGTTTAACTCCTGTTTGTCAAATTCCTTACCCAAACCCATGAGATGGTTGACTATGTGTGTGAATCTCTTTTGTACATCTGTTATAGATTCTTCTTGTTGCATCTTGAATAGCTTATACTCTTGAATCAAGGCATGCTTCCTTGCTCTCTTCACATCATTGGTTCCTTCATGAGTCACTTCAAGAAGTTCCCACATTTCCTTTGCACTTATCAACACCCAATTTCGTTCAGGTGAATAAATTTATTTTAAAAAAAAAATTAAAAATAAGTTTTTTTAGTTAATGGAAAATAAAAAAGGGTGAAATAATTTTCTTTTTCAAAGATTTTGAAACTTTAATTTTGGAAAAAAGAAAGTAAAAAATGAAGAGCCTATTTTGTTATCACAGTCCTCTTCATGAGCCCAACAAGTCAACATATCTTCTACCTTTGTTCTGATAGAGAAATTAATGATATGATTCTAAGAATTAAAAACAATATCTCTTCATATAATTAGAATCAATATTACTATTTGGGATTGATTTTTGTGCTCTGATTTGTTAACGATTAGAATCAATATTACTGATCTTCATTGATTTTGGGCTCTAATTTGCTATGATTTGATCTTCGTAATGTGCTGCTATCATGACCAATTCCTTCCTTATATTGTTCATTACAATTAAGGCTGAGATTGAATTGATATTTCAAGGTGTGAGTATCAATACGCACTCTGAAGAGCGAAAAAACATTCTCTACACTTCTCTAATTCTTTCCCGTCACCACTCCCATATACACACCTCTTTTTTTTATTTCTCTTTAAAAAAGACATATTGAAGGAGGTATAAAAAATAAGAGAAGAAAACATTCTCTAACTCTTTCTTATTCTTATTACCACCCACATAGACATCTCTCATTTTTATGTCTATTGGAAAAACAAACACAAAAATATTAGAAAAGGAAGCAAGAAAAAAAGAAAGGAGAAAAGGTGTGGAGATATTGAAAATTTTTAAAGGTACATCACTCTCAGTTCTTTCATCTTTTGATTTAGTTTTTCCAATTTTCATTTTTTTTAATCATAAAAAAATATTTTTCCCCTATCTTTAGTGTTTGCCCGGCCGCTTCAGCCACATGACATCCAATTTAACTTTTATTATTTTCTAAAAAATATATATAGATGATCTAAAAATAAAAAAAAATAGCTTTCTTTGTTTACTTTTTGATATCTATCTTGTTGCTTACATCGCAATGACATTCACATCCACTTTTAAATAACTTTAAAAAATATTAAAATTTATAAATGATTAAAAAATGAAAAAATAAAAGATAAGAAAAAGAATTTATTTCAAGTGTCGATTCGGCCACTCGCGTCGCCTGACACCAATTTTAAAATAATTAAAAATATGAAAAATTTAAATAAAAAAGTTTTCAAAAATATCAAAAAATTCAAATCATTTTCCAAATAGTTCTTTTGTAAAAGAACTACGTAACCCTAATTCTCCATTCATATGGAGATACGTAGGTGCCAGGATTAATCCTCGTCAGGCTCAAAAAACCAAAAAGTTATTTTTGTTTCTTTTGTACATCCTTGTATTGTTATTTTTGGGGAAAATTAAATATTTTGAAAACCACATCCTTTTGCATATTTAATTAAAGGTACCATTTGAGGACGGACGTTGTTGGGTGCTAATACCTTCCCCACGCGTAACCGACTTCTGGACCCAAAATCTGGTTTTTTATAGACCTTGTCTTACTTTTTTGGTTTTGTCATAGTTTTCCAGAATAAACTATGGTGGCGACTCAAAATTGTTTTTTTATTCAATTTTTTTTTGGTTCGCCATCCCATTGCGATCTCGATTGCGACAGATGGCGACTCCACTGTGGATGCTAGAGAGTCAAACCATTTACTTAGATGTGCAAAATTGATGTGATTTTTCATCATATTTTTTCTTTCTCATTTTTTCCTTTTTGGGTATGTGTATTTTTATCTCTTTTTATATTTAGAATAATTATATATGTATATTCTTCTTTATTTTTGTATTTGGAATAATTTTCAGGTGGGGTTTTGGGTATACGTTGCATTCTCCTTTCACACACATACATTTTGTTCATTACATGGGCGGGACCCTATACCCAGGTCTGAGTTACTTAGAATTAGAGGGGATTGTGTAGCAGTGCCACAGTAGATGTACTTCCGAAGTGATCATTGTGAGAACCCCAGCTAGAGTTTGTTTGCTTCATTGGTACTCTCACTCCTTGTTGTTTACCAATTGTCGTGGGAAATGCAATGAAGTGGGTCATAGCTCTAGTGACCTTGACATTTATGTATTAGGGAACTATCCATGTGAGCACATATACTTTCTCTTAGAACTTTAAGCAGCAAACCTATGTTAAATTAAGGCACTAAAGGGAGACTATTTGCATCCTTTACCCTCACATTTCCTTGTATATAATAATAAATTAATCACTATCACGCCATTATTAGCCATAAACATACATTTCATTAGCATATCATGTGAATAAGTGCCCTGTGAGGCACAAATATGCATTGCATTCCATTTTGTGGTCATTCATGATACCTTATCCAAAGATTCAAACACATAGTATGCATCAGCATAAATTTGGGAAAATAAATAAAAAAAATTGCATTACAACAAGTTCAAATTGTTTCCCACTTTCTTTATCACAAAATTCTTGGAATCTTTCTTATGAAAAATGAGAAAATGAGAAAATATTCTTATAAAATATTCTTTGGTCAAATTAGTGGATTGAATAAAGAAATAAAATTTGTTTGTTATCATGTCTTTTGAAGCATCATATAGTCTTGCATACATGAAATTGCTCAAATCCATCTTCCTTTCCATCTCTCTTCCACCATAAACCTTGTTTTCTTTTCCATGGAGAATTATCATGAAGGGGACACATACCTTAAAAAGGATTACCATAAATTCTTTGAACCAAAAAAAAAATGAAGAAAAATTAGTTAGATTGAAAATTTTGAAGGACAGTCTACGCAAAATTAAGAAAAAAAAAGTGAAAAAGAAGAACAAAACAAGAGACATCATGTTACATTAACTAAATTATTTTCTTTTGAATTGAATTTCTTTTTGAGAAAAACAACCATGATTTGAAATAATGTGTGGCCATGTTTCTTTATAAAAAAAAGTAATTATCCTTTCCCAATTTGAGCCTTCCAAAAAAATTTCTTTCAAATTACCCTAAACAAGGGTCACCCTCACACTAAGGGTTGACATAATGTTTGCTTTTGTTTCATCCGGATGATAGTTCATCAATACAAAAACATATAAAATAATAGAAAAAAGATAGTTATATCAAGAAAAGAAAAGAAAAAGAGAAGCAAAAGGTGAACAAGATGTCAAAAAAATTCTAAATGAAACATTTTTCAAATATCCTTGTTCGAAATAACCCTCACATCACTTTTTGGCCCTTTACTATCATTTACTTCCATACCCCTAGCCTTGGCCATGATACAAGCCTAATAAAGTCCACACAAATCAAAGATTGGTTGTTATCTTTTGAAGGTTTTAATTTAGAGGAAATTTTTTATGTGCTAATAGGTTTGTTCTAAAACAAATATTAAAAAAGTGTGTTTAGAGATTTGCTTTTAAACACTGGGGCAGTTTATTTTTGGGTGACATATTTCCAAAGCTTCAAAATTAGCATGGGAAATCACACAATTAAGCTAAATTTGGGTTGTTCCCTTTCAATTCATTCTTCATGAAACTTTATCTTTGCTCCTACAATATTCGTGCTCTAAGCCTAAACCTTGACCAACCTTAAAATAGTTCATCTTTATCAATCCGAAACCCAAACTAGGACAATCACTTTGTTTGTAATTCATATATTCCCATCATTCATTCTGAATTGGGGCATTTATTTACATTGAAGATTGTGATCACATTAGGAGCAACTTGTGAAGACCTCATCATTTTTTTAATCTCATCATTTGGGAAAAGTCAAACATGCTTTTGCACCCTAAGACCATCTTAGGCTCTCACACTAAGGGAAATTTTTTGAAGTCCCCATCATTTCCTTCATACCATCAACAACTAGGGAAAATCTAAACACATTTTGTGTCTCGAGACCAATTCAAATTGGGACAACTCCCTAGTTAATCTTCATCACTTCATCCAAGCCTTTTTAAGTCCTCGACAGTTTCATGGATGTCATTCAAATAATGTTTCAAAAGAAATGATTAAAAAAAGGTGTTCATTAGTAAACTGATTAGACTAAATAAATGATTTGAAAAAGTAGAAAAATTCAAAGTAGAATGATTCCATGAATTCGAAATAACAATGAAATGGGGATCAATTCAAATTTGTTTTCAAAAATATGCAAAAGGAAAATTCATACATAAGGTGTTTCATGCATCATACCAAGCCATCATCCATATATGCATTGAGTACATCAACTTCATGAATAAGCAACTACGTGATCAACTCAAACTTCTTAATAGTCAACATTCAAGTCCAATTTCAACACTACCCCCAAGCCCAGTTTTCACACTGGCCCCTAAGCCCAATTCCCACATTGGCCCTCAACCCCAGCTTTTACACCGACCCCAAGCCCAGTTTTCACACTAGCCCTCAAGCCTAGTTTTCACACTGGTTCTCAAGCCCAGTTTCCATAGTGGCCCCTAAGCCTAGTTTCCACAGTGGCCCCTAAACCCAGTTTTGTCTGGCTTTTTTTTTCTAGCCTCTAAGTGTAAGACCCGATTAAAATTAAACTAAAGGGGGACACATGAGAAAAAATTAATGGCTTGATTAATATTGTTGATTTATTTAATTTAATTAGGTTATTAAATTATGAAATAATTATTATTTGGGTGATTTACGTTATTGTTGTATTTATAATAATTATTTAAGTGATGTAAGTTATTGTTTTATTTATTTTAAATTTTAATATTATATTTAATGTTGAGAATATATGTATATCATTAAGTGTGTGCACTATAACATGGAAAAGTACTTGGCTTCTTGGTTGGAGAGTGAATATGGGCGTGCAGGTACTTAGGTTCGATCTTGGTCGTGCTCATTTAGAGGTTTTAATTATTTTACTTTTCAATTATGGCGGATGCACAATATATGTTTATAATTTATTTGTGCATATTATAATATGAGAAAGCTTGTAGATTGGTGCTTGTTGTGCATGTTACTGGTTCGAAGGTACATGAGTTTGAACTCTGTGCAGTCATAGTTTATCTTTATTTAATTTTTCTCACTCCTTAAAGTTGTGGGGCCCACGAAACTTTTAAATTCATTTTCTCTCTCCTCAATTCCGTTTCTAGTATGTGATGTAGTAGCATGGTTTCAAATTCTATTTGCTTCCTTTCTTCTTTCCATTTCTTTGTTGTCACAAATAAAAACAAAACTCCATGCAACATTCTGTTTTTATTTTCAAAAATTTGTTGATGCTACATGAAGATAATAAAAGAGTGAGGTTTTTATTTTATATAATCTTAACCAACCATTTGAGAATAAAATAAGGGTTTTAGGTTAAATGCTAGGGCTCTTTAGAGAGTTGGAAAAACGGGAGAAAACGTGGAAAGGAAATGAAAGGACTGCGGAAAGTGTAAGTCCTAGAAGGATTGCTACACGAGGTAGGGGAAACCAACCTTGCTTTCTTCTCTTGTTTTATTTTTTTTTGCTTGATAAAACATGAAAAGTATGCATATGTAGGGGAAGCTTAATCTTGTCTCTTTTCTCTTTTTATGTTTGTATTTGTTTATGTTTAAAATTGTGAAAGGCATACATGTGTTATGGAATGGGTGAGACATGTTTTTGCATCTGGTTTCTTTATGTATCATGTGTTTTTGTTAATATTCAAATTTCCCATAATTTCCTGACGCTGTGTGAGGTTGTTGGGATAGATGTTTCACCTTATTTCGGTTTGTTGCGAGTATAGTGCCCGATGTGCGATGCATCGATGTTTTTACTCATAATTCAATGAGGGATAAGGGAGACAGTCTGGCAGCATTAAGCGGGACACATCGAACCATCTGTTCTAGGAAACTAGATGTTGTTGTGGGGTGAGAGGCCGCGGAAAACCAAAGCTTGATTATAATCACTATATTTGAAGAATTGAGATGAATGTGATGCTATGTTTGGTTTGGCATGATTAATTGAATTTTGATTAAGTGTTACTTGAATGTGATGTTGAGTATTATTGGACATATTTTATTTATGAATTTATTTTATGAATATCATTGTTTATGGTTAGCTTACCCCTATTTGTTTCTTTGTATGTTTGTTGTATGTGCGATGATCGTATAACGTGTGTGTTATACGGGAGCAGATAATAATGCAGATGCTTTTGGCATGGAGTAGATCGACGAGAGGCTAGGGTGAACTCGAGAGATTTTATAAATTATTTAGTTATTTTAAATCAAATATTAGAATATATGTAATTTTCTTTTGATCGTAAATGTTATTGGAAGTTTTTGACAAAGTGACGGGTTGAACTATGTAATTTAAATTAAATTAAAAGTTTTTATTAAGTACATTTTCAATGTTTATTCCTTTTCTGCTAAATGTAAAAATTTTCTAACGTTCCGTGATATCCCAAAATTGGGGTGTTACACTAAGCCTAGTTTTACTTGCTCTCAAAGTAAAATAAAGAAAAAATGAAAAATGAAAAAAAAGAAAATTCCACCCATGCATCCACGCATCCATGTATGGATCATCATTTAGGTTCAAAAAGAAAATCATAACATGTCATGCATTATCAAATCATCCATCATACTCCACAAAATCATTTAAAAAAAAAGAGTCAGCAATGATAATTTTTTGTTTTTTGTATAACTCTCACAAATGTTAGGCAATCATGCTGTGTTTGTCCATACTTCAAGAAAAAAATTCAGGTTCTCCTTTTATACATCAAGACCGTCTGTGATGCAATGGTCATTGATTTCCTTATGTTTACATCAAGACCCTCTACAAAGCAATGTGATGCGTCATTATTTTATTCCATTCCACTAGCCTTTGTGTACCCATTAGACAATTGTTCAGTGCTTAATTGTTCATCTTTAGAGTGTTTTTCATTTGTTGGGCTTTATTGGGCCACTGTTCTAAATTTGGACTAATTTCACATTATTTGGCCTAATTTTTGTTTTTAATTATTTTTAGGTATTTGGGTGAAGCAATTTTGGAGCTTGGACATCAATATTCAATTGAAGAGAGTCGCCACATCATTTTTACATCATTTCCATGTCATTTCCACGTTAGTAGAGTGAATGGGTCAACATTAGAGGCCAGGAGTGGCATTTTTGTAATTCTGAGTGGTAGAATGACAGTTTTGTAAATATCGAGTGGCAGAGTGATAGGACCACGAGAATTAGGTTTCTCTTTCATGCAAGAGCCGCACACTTCATCTTCTACCTTTCTCCAAACTTCATTTTCGCTCTCCAAGCTTCCATGGAGGTTCCCCATGCGATTTTTCACGTTTTTGGCTCATTTTAACCATTTTTATGCACATTTGACAGCACCCATTGAGGGTTTTACGTTTTGAATTTGTTTTCTTGCTTGGGCAGTTCGTTTTGTAGGTTTTATAGACTTGCACAACACCAATTAATGGGGTTTTCGCATATATATATATATATATATATATATATATATATATATATATATATATATATATATATATATATATGATAGCATCATTTTGCATTCCTTTGAGGCTTTGAAATCTCTCTTTTTGCTCTTAAATTGCATTTTCAGAATTCATAAGTTAGGTTTTTTTATTTTTGATGTTGTGGTTCAGATTTGAAGTGCTTGATTCTTCTATTTTGATGTCTAGCTAACCCTATTGCATTGATTCCTTGACGAAATTGAAATAAAACCATGAGATTGTTGGTCGTTTTTGGGATTCCATTCGAAATTGCCTCTATTTCAGGTTGTGTTTAGATGATAAACACGTATTTGATGTCCAAGGCTTATCAACCTGCACATTTGCAACAGTATGCTTAAGAGTATATGGTAAATTTATGATTGCATCCCATATCCCTTGATTTATTGATTCAATAAAGATTTTCATCCTAATTTTCTAAAATTGGTAATTAATGCCACTAAACATAGGGTGTCTATGAATTGAGGCACCTTCAACAAAGGGTAACTTCTTTTCAGCCATTTCAAGTAGTTCAAAACAAATTTAGGACCTTACTTGAGCAAATTTCAAGTACCTAGCTCTAGATACCAATTGTTAGTTTTGAAATGGTTGATATGCCCAAAAGGGGGGGTTGAATTGGCTCGTTAAAAATTTAGGCTATCTTTAAAAGCTAAAAACCCTCTTTTATTGAATCAATTTGATCACCAAGTTAGGATGAAAAAACCTCTACAGAGTATACTTTCAATCCGTCAAAAACAAAGTTAATGGATTGATTTTACTAAACATGTTCTAATTTATTATGCAAACATGCTCTATACTGCAAATGCCATCAAAACACTCCAGAATATGAAAAAGATTATTTAAAATCAAGTTCTTTAAACTTTAAATGATTATGCAAGAGAGAAGAGTTAGAGAAAAGATTGGAGAAAAAGATTTTTATAGTGGTTCACTCAAACCAGAGCTACATCCAGTTTGTCAAGGCAACCCGAGCCTGACTTTGCACTATTTCAAAAGATTTATGATGTTTCCATTCTTACACTTTCAAAATAAGCAAAAACCACACATAAGACTCTTGAATCATACAAGAATCACAACAACACAACAAGAACCCTCTTGCAGACCTGAAAAACACCAAAGCACACACACAAAGCTTGTGAAAGATCAAACCTCAATGGTCGCACAACCCTGCCTACCACAAACCACCTTCTCCAAGCTTCAAACACAAGCCAAAAGCTCTAAGAATTGATCCAAGATCAATCTTCAACAACTACAATTTGAATGATCATGAAAGAGAGAGATTTCCCAAATTTCCAGAACAGTTTCGCGCTAAAATGTAACATCCCGACTGGATATTACGGATTTAAATAAATAAAGTAATTAAAATGAATAACAAACATAAATACATCGCATTTATGAATAAACCTCATCCCCTAAAAGCGCGGGGAATTTAAAACTTTTATTACCGTATAAATAAACATTGTTCCATAGTTCATAAAGTGAAACAATATTCAAATATCTCTCAAAAGTTTACATATCATTTCCAAAACTAAAATCAATAAAACATAGTAATATATTCCCATGCTATCCCTCACTTTGTGTCTAAGAATCACCAACACCATCTGCATCAACATCCTCTGCTCACGTGTACCGCGTACACGATCATCGCCAAACACAAGCAGATAGGGTGAGCTTATGAAATCAACATATATCATAGAAACAAACATATAACCAACTATATAACTATATTTTCTGCAAATAACCAAAATACAATCTCTTTCTCTATTCTCTATCATCTGGCCACAACCAGATCATTCGTGTTCTACCTCTTTTAGTGATTACCCCAAGGTAATTTGCTGCCAAACCTATCGGCCACAACCGACAGAGCACGTGTTGAAACCAATGCCACGGATCATACATCGTAACACCAAGTGGAGTTCCCAAATACGAACATAGTCCGTAATGTCCCAAGACTACCAAACTCGTCAGTGATTTACTGAGGAGGGCAATCTATCTGGACCCATCCGTACTGGCCACAACCAGCACACTCACATGGCAACACTCGCCAACCCGAGCTCAACTCAAGGGTTCCTCGTGTTCATCCGCCATCCCGAGCTCAACTCGAGGGATGTCATTCCGAGCTCAACTCGAGGAATGTACGTGCTTAACCCCTATCCCGAGCTCAACTCAAGGGATATGTTCCGAGCTCAACTCAAGGAACCCAGCAATCTTACCTTTGAAGCGTCACCAAAAGCCTTGTAGATCACCCTACAAAGTCCAATAACTAGGACTCACTACAGCCAAATCGCCTAGCGAGGGACACGTATCGCTAGGCGTTACAACTTCCAGACCGCCTGGCGGGGGACACGTATCGCCAGGCACCAAGCGCCTAAAAACACACAAACACAGCAGCCACCGCCTAGCGGCCAGCTCCCACCGCCAGGCGCCTACGCTCCAGAACCCTACAGATGTTGCCGCTACCACCTGGCGGAATACATCTCATTGCCAGGTGCCTCATGCCATGCAGACTCCCTGTTTCGTTGCTATCGCCTAGCGGGTTGAACCTCACTGCCAGGCGCCATACCAGAACCTAGTCAGGTATTGTTTTCTCTGATTTCTCTCAACTCCACTCAGCTGTTAAGACTCAATTCATGCATTTGCACACCCCCAAAGTACACTTTTTCAATGGATATTATATCACCAAAATTTGCTTCTACCAGTATAAGCCCTCTTATCCTATCATACCAGTGAGTTGCTTTACTTAAGATTAGGTAACAATTCCCAACAACCAAATACAACTTATATTCATTATATATGATATCCTGACTGTATTATGAGTATTCCCTCCATTAAGCCCTCACAAGCATGTGACCCTATCCTGTTACTTAACCTGATTAAACTATACCAACCACTTCTGCATTTGTATTTCAGCCATAAACCCTTATAAGACAAATTTATTTTCCTATCTTTTATAGTTCAAATATTATATCCTTAACCACACTTTACTCTCCTCTCTTCTAGGTACCCAATTCATCTCTTTCCTCTAATTCCTTCACACCTTTTCATGTCCACGAACTATCTACAAACCATCACAACAATCAGTCTGAACCAACCCAAGCAAAACCCCAGAACGCCACTGGTGCAACGCTGCCGCCTGGCGGTAACCTGTCTTCCGCTAGGCGGTGTATCAGACCTGGAAAATAAACCAGTTTTTGATATGCCTGCCAACATTCCCGTGTACTCCTTTTTCGCTTCTCTCGTCCATTCTCTCTCTTCTTGGCACAAGAAATCCAACAATGCAGTCCTCCAATTCAATACTAATTATATCCAGCAAGAATCTCAAACAATTACACCTCAACTGTACCCTAATTCTCGACCCTAGGGCACTTAGCCACTATTTCATTCACTTATGCCTACTAATGCCTAAAATTGTACATCGTACGATATCAAAATCATTCGTTAATCATTACAGTTAGCTTTTCCACCTGTCAGAAACAGCCAAGATCACAAAAACATTAATTCAAGCCAAAACTTGCTCGCGCCGCCTGGCGAGTCACTCGCTACCGCCAGGCGCTTCATCCCAACCCAGAAATCTGGTGCATCGCTATGAGTTTCCTGGCGGCTGGGTATATGCCGCCAGGCGGTTCCTTCTCCAGGAACCCAGAATTGCAGAAAGTGGTATGAGCCGCCTGACGGCTTTTAAGGCCCGCCAGGCGGTTTCTAGAAAATTTCCAGAAAAGTGAAATTGTACAATTTTTTAATCCAACACAGGAATCTAAATAAACATTCAATCATACATATATTTATACACATATAAATTAGCGAGTAAAACTCCGCTAACCTGGTTTCCTTGTTAAAAGTTTGAGAATTCCACTAAAGTTCCTCTTTGCTCACCCAAAGTCCTCTTAGTTCTTCCTCCAATCAGCCACAATTCTGCACTCAAACCTCACCACTCTCCAATTTTCGTGCTCTGCTTTCTAAGTACACATACAACTTGCCAAAACCCTTCTCCTTACCTCACATTAGCCTTTTAAAGGTGTCTTAAAGCTAGGTAATAACACAAAAACGAATCCAAGGCTTAATGGTAATGTTTATTGTCATTCATTGACCCTTTATGATCCGTTTCTCAGCCCCCCCCCCCCCTTGGCTGCTCATGCATCTAGGGTTTCCATTAACCTTTCAAATTCAAACCTAAAATCCAAAATGACAAAATTAAAGTTTAATTTGGGTTCTCCAAGGCTTGAACCCACAACCATGCCAATGACAAGACAATGCCAAACCATCATGCTAATTCATGTTTCTTGCTAACTAGTATAATCCAAGTACCATTATTATTCCACAACATGAACATACATGTAAAAATATAAAAATCATGTAATTAACACATAAATGTCAAACATAGGACTCGAACCCAAGTTCTCTCACATAAGTAAAGCACTCTCAACCACTTGAGCTAGTACTTTTCCACATCATACAAGTTAGAATTAATTACCATAATTGTTTTCTCTACCCGCATTTATTAATTAATTACTTATTTAATTAATTAAATTCCACGGGTCTTAACATAAAACATGATCAAGTTACCCTTCTTTCGAAAATCACAACACTTATAGTCAAACTGTTACGAAATTCAACATGTTGATTTCCAAATCAATCGGTTGATTTCACTTGACTTAAGTGAAATCAGTCGATTAAAAAATAAATCAACTGATTGAATAAGTCACAGTTTTAGACTACTGCAATTAACCTTTTAATTTGTTGAAAAACCATTAAAAAAATTAAAAAACACAACAAAGACCAAATGCATCAAATTAATGCTAAAAGGTCTACAATGTGAATTACAAACATCAAGTACTCCTTCCTAATGATTTATCCATGTGGAGAGCACACGTTCCAGACTTCATCAACATGAATTTCATCAAATTTCCTTATCTTCATCAATGTAGGCTTGATTCCAATGGTAATGGCTTCTAAGTAGTTCAAAAAGCTTCATCAAATCTTCATGAGACACACCACCTTAGCTTCTCATGTCAACAAGTTGTACACCTTCTTCTTGCTCAAAACATCTGTACCACATTGGCCTTTCCTGGATGGTATAAAAGTTCAAAGTCATAGTCCTTGAGATATTCTATCCATCTCCTCTGTCGCATGTTCAACTCCTTTTGGTCAAACAAATACTTTAAGCTTTTATGGTCATTGAAAACTTGGAATTATGTAATGTCTCCATGTCTTCAGCACAAACACCACTATAGCCAACTCAATATCATGAGTGGAAAAATTCCTCTCATAAACCTTAAACTGCCAAGATGCATATGCCATCGATCTCTTTTCCTATATCAAAACACATCCCAGAACTTGATAAGACGTATCATAGTACACTTCAAAAGCTTTAGTCATATTTGGAATAGCTAGCACCGGAGCACTCAACAACCTTCTCTTCATCTTCTCGAAGTATTCTTCGGATTTATCCATCCACGTGAAAGGTTTATCCTTTCGAGTCAGTTGTGTCAATAAGCCTACCATCTTAGAAAATCCTTGCATAAACCTACGATAATAACTTGCTAGCTCTAGAAAACTTCTCACTTTCGTTACAGTTTTTAGACACTCCTAATTTAGCATCGCTTTCACCTTCATTGGATCCACCAACATTCCTTCTACGAAAATCACATGCCCAAGAAACTACACATCATCCAACCAAAACTCGCACTTGGATAGCTTTGCATACAACTAGTACTCCCTTACTATACCCAAGGCGATCCTTAGATGCTTTGCATGTTCTCCCCGATCCTTGGAATAAATGAGAATTTTGTCAATAAACACGACAACCAACTTATCCTAGCACTATACGAAAATCCTAATCATATAAGGGTTAAATATGTTTTTGGTCCTTCAACCATGAAAACAGTAAGAGCATTTTTCACTACGAACGACATTACCACATACTCATAATGTGCATAACGAGAATTGATCGTCATCTTCTGCAATTCTTTGGTTTGACTAAGATATTATGATATCCAAATCTCAAATCAATCTTAGAGAATACCCTAGCTCTACATAACTGATCTCATCAATTCAAGCCCAATTTCAATTGTTGTTGTTGAGGTTTTAATTTATCTATGTCTTTTTGTTTCTTAATCAGTTAAAAAGTAATGATTTTTACATGCTAGCTAATTAGTGAAGTGTTTAAATGTATATGCATGCTAATCATATTAGTTGAATGGTTTTAAATGTAATTGAGGACTTTACTTTGACTTTATTCAGAAACTTTCATGTGATTAAATGAGTTTTTACCAAAAACTAAGACTTTACTTTGGTTAAAGGTTTTTACTTTAACTAAAATTAGTCAAGAGTTTACTTTGACTAATTAAGCTTTTTATTTGGTCAGGAGATAAAAGAATAGAAATGATTAGGTATAGTAAACTTTGATTGAGATTGTACTTTGGTTGAATTTATTATGGATAATCTAAAAGTTCTCACTTTTAATTGAGATTTTATGTTAAAAGTGAGAACACCAACAAATTAATTGAGACTTTACAATGATTAATTTGCAAATCTACATCAATAATTAATTGAACAATAATCTTTATATAACTAATGATGAATCTATTTAGAAAAACTAGTGTAATCAATCTATTTTTTTTATCATTGGTTTTTTTATATCTTTTTATCTTTATCTTCTTCTATTACTTTTTACAATATTATTTTATTTGACCAACTCCTTTTATATAGTTTTTATAAGAACTAATTTGCCAATAATTAATTTCGTGTTCACTGGGAGACGACTTTGGTTTACTTTATCCTTTCTATTTTGTTGGTTACTTTTCTAACAATACTGAAGTTATTATAGATAACTAGTATTAATTTGATTGCGTCAACGACAACGTTATCACCTAGACTCCAATGTACAGAAAAGTTAAAACTCCAAGAGTGGGCGTTGTTCCAATGTGAATAATAATGAAAAATCAAGAAAAAGGGTTCTGAAAACACACTAAAACCCTAAACTCGTGGTCACATCACTCTACAACTCACTAGTTACAAAACTACAACTCTCAACTTCAAAATTATAAGGTTGCCACCAGGCTAAAATGAAGGCTAGCCCATCACTAATGCTGACATGGAAAAAAGGGTTTATGTGGTGCAACTGATGTGACACAAATGTGGCACTCCTCTCTTCAACCTAAGATTAATGTCCAAGCCCAAAAATGATTCACAACAAAACCTAAAAATAATTAAGCAACAAAAATTAGTCCAAGTAAATTCAAGTTAATTAAAATATGAATTATCGGCCCAATGAATCCCAATAAATGAAAAGGCACTAACAATAAACAATTAAACACCAAAAATTCCTCAAGATGGGTACAAAAAGCTAACAAAATAGGGGAAAATAGTGGCTCATCAAACTCCCACACACTTAATCTTTTGCACTCTTAGGAAAAATTATGAAGCAAGACAAGGCCACCAAAGAGGGACATGCACGAGACACAAATAAATAAACACAAAGTTGACAAATGGAACACATCCAACACACAAGGATTCAAAGCAGCAAGATATCTATGAACATCATCCAAGCAGTTCAAAACAAGTCAAGTCACTCAAATCAACTCAAAAGGTGAATTGTAAGCAACAAAACCTCACATAGTATGCGTTGTATAACTCAAGTGTCCATGCTACTATTTACCCTTAAAGCACAAATGAAAAGAAAAGCATCATATAGAATTGGAGAGCCTTTAAAATTAACAACTCAAAACCACATGCACATAGGGATCAAAAGGACTTTTGAAGGTTGTAATGAGGCTGAGGACAATGTGTGGAATGTATGGATAAAAAGCTAAGAAGCATAGGAAATAGAGGAGTAATGGGGAATAAATTAAGTGTGAGAGCAATCCCAAACTTCTACATTTCTGATTCCAATCCTCTCACAATGGCCAAACCCATATTCTTTTTCTTTTCTTTTTCTATTTTTTTTATTATTTTTCATTTTTGTAATTCAAAAGAACTTCCAAGGCCAATATACAAAAATGAATAATCCGAGAACCAACACAAATTTTCACACCCCCACACTTGGTTGAACATCCACTCCCAAAAAATTCCAAAGCTCCAAAATTTGCTAAGGTAGGATCAGTCGTGGTTTTTCAGGCTAAGGGCTTGTAATGAGCTATAAGACAATGAAATAAGGTAAACAGGCTCAAAGGGGCTTCAAAGGGAACATTTCAAGGTAGGCTCATTTGGATAAAGGCTCATTAGAACAAAATTGCCTAAATCATCAACAAACATGCATGCGAATCAACAAGTATCACGAAGAGTCAAGGCAAGGCCACTGTGCAAGGATTCTAAGTTACAACAAAAAGGCCAAGCCACTTAGACCTAAGCTTACCACCCATGAGACCAAGCCTAGGGTTATACAACAACACTTTGTCTCCAACCAAAAACTCCTTTCTAGTTATCAAGTTGTCGTGGAATTTCTATGTTTTATCCTTATAGAACTTGGAATCACTATCACACTTCACATACGACATACACCACACAGAACATATATTACATAACACAAAACGACACTTAATTTAACTTTGACGACAACATTTGTCCCGAAAACGTTGCCAAATTTGATCATTATCATACTCGAACAAATAAATAGTTAAATATAGTACTTAGGAGTTAACCTAAAGTCATCTCCTATTTACAAATGCTCCATCAAAGGTTCCAACTACAACATGGTGGGGAGGGGGATTTTTGGCAGATTCACAAAAATATCGAAACAATTTTAAAAATGCAATTCAACATATTAAATTAAGGTTAAAATACCTTTTTGCTTCCAATTTTTGACAAGTTTTGTCAAATAAGTCCTAATTTTGGTGTTTTGTTCAAATAGGTTACAATTTTCTTCAATTTTGTTCAATTAGGTTCTTTTTTGCTAATACCGTTTAAATCATTAACAACCATTAAGAGTGACTGCTACGTGTTACTTCGTGGTTTTTTTTAGTTGAACTCATCAGAATATTACCACTAAGTAATATGAACGACATGACATTCTCTCATAGGTAAGCAATATACCTTTAATGCGCACCAACGCCTCTTCAAAAAGTCCTTTCCCTTGCTTTCCATAGAATTTCTAGCAACAACTCCACCCGCTCGACAAAGCCTTGGGTGGAGCACTCTTGCTAAGCTCATCTAAAGACTTACAAAGGAACGAAACCCCTTTACCCTGACTCGACAAAGTCCTTTAGGTAAAGAAACCATCATGGCTTTACAACTATCAAAGAGTTCATACTGTCTCAATACATATGCACACACATTAGTGCTATACCTCATCACATCATACCATCCCATACATAGTACATATAGTTCACATAATCACATAAGTGTACAAACATTCATCATACCATGACATACAAGCATAACAAAATAGTATTCATCCCAAATGAGTGAGTGCCAACACTTAAGTACTTGCAATGCCATACAGCCAAACACAACACAACCATAATTCTTACACCAAAATTCCTAAGAAAATTTATCTTCACTAAACGAAAAATACTACAGTAATGTGTGACATATTTCTCAAACTACAGACCTCTAATCGACGACCCAAATGCTCAAACCAAAGAAAATAGCATGTTAGACCAACTCTCCGAATTTGAGCTCACTCCCACGGTTAACAAGTCAGGAAAATCAATTTTATTAAAATTGCACAAATAAAAAAAATGTAGGCGCCCAGCGACATGGGCACTCACCCAACGAGAATTAAATACCAAAAAAATATGAAAATCAGCATTTTCTGCACAAGATACCAATTTCAATATGCCAAGCATTCCAAATTTTCATAGAACAAAGCTACCAAACATTATGTTATCATTTTACATAACTTTCGAAACCATTCACACATCCAATAATTTGTATAACAATTCTCTCAACTAGAAAAATACACAACCTTCACCAATTCTTAAAAACAGAAGAAAATAATAATACACTTGTAATCGAAGTAAAACTGAACACACTCAACCCATCTCCATTCCATAACCTTTCACCCAATATAACATAATTTATCAAATTAAACACTAATTGATGTTCTATTCAACCCAATTATCCACAACAATTCACTAATTCCTCAATTGATTTTTAACACCAATTCCATTAATCACATACTTATTATTATGATTCATCCACAACTGATTTTAAAACATCACAACAAAATTAATTAACTTTATCATTTGAATTAATTAACATACACACCATCAAAATATAATTGATTATCATCCAATTTTGACACCATAAAAATCATCACTTACATGTTTAAGAAATCCCATTTTTTTAAACTCACTAACCACCGAACCAGATATTGTCCCATAAAAAGAACATCAGTTTTTTTCTATATAAACACTGGTAATTAAACCTACAACTTGCCATTATATGTTTCTACCCCAATTAAACTATCCCTCAATTAATATTACCAAAACTCAATCCATCAATCACAATTGCTAAAAACATAGCCGCACCACCAACCACCATTTCTAAAATTCTTTAAACTTCATATACTATATTAAACCTATCATTATGTATAGAAAAAAAAAGCTACAATTATTGCTACGAAACTAGATCTTCAACTTTGATCCATAATGAAACCAAAATCAAAACTCACTTATACTATATGTCTATTATATAATATGTATCCATTACTAACAAAAATCAATCATCATTTCTAACATCACATCACAATACTTTAATAACCAATAGGAAACCAAACCCGACAGTTGCTACCAATTAATAAAATATTATTGGTATAACATCTACATAATAATTTTGACATTTTATTATACATACTAGACACTAGGATTCGCACCGTAAAAAAATAAAAATCACACTACTCTTCCAAGTCTACACCAAGAATTTAATAATCTTAAAATTTTGAGATATATTTAGTCAAAGAAACTAAAAACAATGTTAAAAGCCTCTTCCAATTCAGCGGGCAATACACCCATGAATCCAATAGAACACGTCGTTAAATTCATTGAACACAACCCGTAAAAATCCCCAAAATCCCAATATTTTTCTCAGTCAAACATATGTTGACATTACAAGATAAAAATACAATCACATATTCACATAGACGATACCAAGTTAGATCCCTTTACTTGGAATTCTCTCAGTCCAACGTTGCCTCCACAAATTTCTACAGTTCCTCTTTTTTTCCCTCCCAACTTATGTTTTCTTCCTCTCTCCCAAGCCCCAAATTCCAATTTTTAACAAAAATGAAAATTAAAATAAATATATAACATCTTATACTAATACACCACTTTACCCTTTATGCTCTAGCCTGGATTTGAACTCGCAACCCCTATGACTCAAGCAACACTCCAAACCATATCAACCATTGAAACTTTCTTGTCATTCCACACGCATAGAAAAATTACAATACATCCACACACCCAATGCATTCAAGAAAATACACAAATAAATTCTAAACATGACATATTAAAGGCTAAGTTGTTTTTAGATAGGTCACCTTCAAGCATACACCAAGGCACTGCTAAGTAATTAGGAAATAATATGTAAAAATATTTGTTCTAAACGCACACATAAGGAATCAAACCCATGATCATCAATCCCTTGATAAGGCTTTAACCAACTATGCTACTCCCCACCTTTGTTTATAACCTTGCATATCAATTCAATTAATATTACTCGCCTCCAATTATCCCTTAGAATTATAATTATTTTCCTGGGTCTTACATTGTATGTCATGGTAAGATGAATGCTTGTACACTTATATGATTATGTGAAATATATGTACATATGTATGGGATGGTATGATGTGATGAGGTGTGGCATGAATGAGTGTGCATATGTATTGAGAAAGTATGAACTCTCTGATAGTTGTAAAGCCAAGATGGTTTCTTTACCCAACGGGCTTTGTCAAGTCAGGGTAAAGGGGTTTCGTTCCTTTGTAAGTCTTTAGCATGAGCTTAGCAATAGTGCTCCACCCAAGGCTTTGTGGAGCGTGTGGAGTTGTTGCTAGTAAGTCTATGGAAAGTAGGGGAAGGGACTTTTCCTAGAGCCGTTGATGTGCAGGAAATGTATATTAGTTAGTTATGAGAGAATATCATATCGTTAATATTACTTGATGTTAATATTCTAATGAGTTCAAGTTGTGGTGTTGAGAACATGTGTTGGTGGATTTTTTGTTATGAATAAGTTATGTTACATTATAATATGCTGCGTGAGTACACGTTAATATGCCTGTTATTTAATGTGATACATGGTTAGCTTACCCTTGCATGTTTGTGGATGTGGTTTCCACCTACGATGATTGTATGACTTGCGTTATACGGGAGTAGATGTTGATGCAAATACTACTGGAGAAGCTTAGCTGTGAGGAGTTCGTGGGGAAGCTTTAGGAAGTTTTATTTTTACCTTTAAAAAGGTTCTTTTGAAATAAAATGTAATAGTGTAGTGGTTTCGAGTTTTCACTTGAAGGATTTGATATTAAACGTCATCGAATGATTTAAGTTAATTGATTACATGAACCATGTTTTCATCTTGATGAATAAAGAGGTTTGGATGAATATTTTATCAGGTGTTGTTTGAGATAGAAAAAAAAATTGCAAAAATTCCTATCTTATATGATGGTTTCAAAGGTTATGCTTCATGTTTTACATGAAAAAATATCTTACACTTGATAAACTAGATGCAACTCTGTTATTGAGTGAACCAATATATAAAAATCATTGTGTGATCTTTGCTCCTTTATCTTGTTCTTCATTTAATCTCTAGAAAACTCATTAAGTAAATCTTTGTGTGGTGTGCAATTGTTTCTACATTATCTGATAATAATACTAAGTTGAATATATCAATTGGAAAAAATCTTGTATATTAATGCATGTTATTTGAGTGAGTTTGGTCGTTTTTGCATTTATGCATAATTTCCTAGAATATCAGTTGATTGATTCTATATATCAAAGTATTGAATCATATTAGATGAATAGATTAATCTGTTGTTTCTATTTTTAATTGATTGAAAGTGTACAATTTTGTAGTAATTACATTATGATTTTGTGGGTGGTCTAATTCAATCAAAAAGTGTTCTAAGAAGTTAAAAGTAATCAAATTTTTCAAAAGGACAATTCAACCCTACCCTTCTTTGCTAATTACCCATTTCATTACTTACAATTGGCATTTAGAGCAAGGTTCTTGAAATGTATTCAAGTTTATTCAAAAAATGACTAAAAACAATTTTGCAGAAGATTTTTGAAATGACTAAAAACAAACTTCCTTTTGCAGAAGATTCCTTTATTCACAGACACCTACATTTATTGGTGTTAACTACCAATTTTGGAAAATTCGAATGAAAATTTTCATTGAATCAATTGATCAAGGTATATGGGATACAATTATGAATGGAGGATACAATCCTAAACATTTTGTTGGTAACAAGCAGGTTGACAAGCCATGGAATCAATGGATAGAGGAGTAAAGAAAGTGTGCACAATTTGATTGTTCTACAAAGAACATTCTCATCTATTCATTGAACATGGATTAGTTTTTTAGAGTCTCTCAATGCAAAAGTGCAAAAGACATGTGGGATGTGCTTGAAGTCACTCATAAGAGAACATATGATGTGAAGAGAGTAAGGAAGCATGCCTTGATATAGGAATATGAGTTGTTCAAGATTCAACGAGGATAACCAATTGTTGAACTGCAAAAGAGATTCACATATATTGTCAACCACCTTAGAGGCTTGGGAAAATAGTTTGATAAAGAAGAGCTAAATATCAAAGTTCTAAAGTTTCTTGATAGAAGTTGGCAACTGATAACGCTGTCGTGAAGCGATCAAATTACCACTACTTAATTATAGCAACTTCAGTATTGCCAAGTTAGTAGTACTAAAACTAGATAAGGTTACACTAACCCTGAGTCGTATCCCAACGAATATGGAATTGATTTTAATTATCCGACTCTAATAAAAATCTATCTTAATGCAATTAAAACTATATGATGATATGCAAATATGGAGAATAATTTGATAATGAAACAACAAATTAATAAAAGACTTTGAAACAATTATAGGAAAACAGGTTAATTTCACTACTTTCAAAATAGATTCTTCATCGGTCATCTATAGATTATTGTTCAGTTAACTTTTGTTTTTGACTTCAAATTAATTAAAGTAAATTCTTAATTAATTTATTGGCATTCTCACTATTAACCAAAGTAAATTCTCAATCAAAAGCAAGAACTTTGTAGACTAATCATAATAAATTTAACCAAAGTACATTCTCAATTAAATAATACTATGCCTAATCATGTCCATTCTTTTACCTCTAAAATCAGGCAAAAAACTAATTAACCAAAGTATATTCTTGATTAATTCTAGTTAAATTTTTCACCTCTAATCAAAGTACATTCTCAATTGTTGGTAAGAATCTATTTGATCATATGAAAGTTTTTAAATTTAATCAAATTACGTTCTCAATTAAAGTTAAAAACCCTTGAACTCATGTGATCATCATGCATGTAGATTAAAACATCTAACTAATTACCTATGATGTAAAAACCATTATTTCTCACGTGATTCAGAGATAAAAGACATAGATGAACCAAAATCAAAACAACAATCAAAAGAACAAAAACATTATTTTAATTTAACCACATAATCCATAATGAAATTACAGTGGAACCAACATGAGAAAGCTTAACCCTCCATGGATTGGATGGAATACATGATAAATGATGGATGAAACAAAAATATAAAAAGGATGGAAAGAACTCGGGAGTTGCTAAGTTTCTTTCTTTTGCTCCCTTGGGTCTCTTTATATAGGCTTTGATTGGACTTGGATCTTATCTTTCTGTTGCTGAAATCTTTTATCTTTTGATATAATATCTTTCAAATAATTAACAGATTTTATCAGTTTCTAAAATATTTGGAAGATTTTCCCTATTGATAAATTGAGAATATACTGAAGATAATTAATTAAAGATCTTTGATTAATTATTCAACAACTTAATTTTTGTCTAATTTCTAATTCTGCACCTCTTGTTTGACCATTTGACAACTTTGACCAGAATTTGCCCAAGATTGAATGCTTTGACAAGTTTTTGACCCATTATTGGCCCCATAAGAGGCTGATATGTTGCATCCTTTCTTTCTCTCCCTTAGAGTTTGTTGCCGCAATAGGTGCTTGCTGCATTAGGGTTTCAGAGTCGTTGATGATTGTTAGTTCACGATGGAGGTTGTTGTAGTGGAGTTGTTGTTGCCATGCTTCGATGATGACATGTTCATGGTTTTTGATGAAACTACTAGTGGCGCGATCTGGTGCGTGCTTATAGAGGATGAACTCGCAATCTTGTGTTTTAGATCTGGCTTTGGTTTTGTAGGTGACGCTCGTGGTGGAGAAGTTCTAGCTCAGGCATTGTCTCGAGGATGCTAGTGATGGTTGACAAATCTACATTGGTTGAATACGATGTAAGTTTCGCGAGGAAGGTGATGTTGCATGGTGGAAGAAGGTTGCATAATTGAGGAATGTCTAGCAGCATTGTAGGCGCTGATTCGAAGGCTTGATATGTGGTGCTTTTCCATGGTTGACTGCCTTGATGGTGGTGGAGCGTAATGGCGGTAAAAACTTGGTGAAGATGGAAGCTAGGGTTTCTGATGTGGGAGAAGGTTGAAGATGATGACGTGGCATTCTGTTAATCGCTCGTATATTTAGTGGTAGATAGATGACATGGCCTATTTTGGTTGGGAAGTTTAATGAGTGGAAGATGGCCACATGACATGATTTGGTTAAGTGAAGTTTAAATGGTAAGAGGAGGTGAAAGTTAGTAGAAATAGGGGGTGTAGCCAGAATTTGTATGGGCTATTTGAAAATGGTGGTGTATATGTAAAAACCAAGGGTACATTTAGTTCCTGAATTATTTCTTTCGAAAATTTATCGATTTTGGACTTATTTTACAACTTTGAACATTTCAAATCCTCACTTTTAATGACCCAAATTTGTCAACACCCAATTTTATCCGGGTAAATGCATTTGTTTTGTGAAAATAATAAAAATAATAATAATAAATAATAAAATAAAATAAAATAAAAAATATGTTTGATTGATGGTAAGTTTTTTTACTTTAATTCTACCACGGGAAAAAAAGAAAAAAAAAAGAAGAAAAAAATAAGAGAAGGAAGAATCTAATTCATTTTTAATTATCACATACTTTTCATTTTCACCCCCACTGTTTGCTATTTACACTCTTCACATGACATGTCAGAAAAGTACGTTTCATAATTTCTATTTTTAGAGAAGGCATAATATTAGGAGCAATATTTTTTATAATAATTTGAATAAATATCTTGCATTTACACTTATGTGATGTGTCTCTTTGCGTTGTTAGTCTAGGAAGGTATTATTTTGATTAGAAGCAAATATTCTCTATAATAATGCTTATGGAGAATGGTAAGATTTTAATAGTTAGAAGAAAATATTCCTGGTAATAATTAGAATCAATTATATGAATAATATGTTATGATTTGATCACGATCTTTATGTGATGGAAGTTATGATTATAGTAATTACAGGCAATATTTTGTTAATAATTATAATCAATATCGTGGATATTATGCGACTATTTAATTTGTATAATATGTTTCATCAAGACCAATTCCTTCCTCATATATTTTATTATAATTAAAGACTAGGATCTCAGTGGTACCCCAAGGTGCCTATATAAGCACAATAACTTCTCCCATGTAGGACACAGAAAAAAGAATTCGAAAAAACCCTCTCTTTCTTTTATTATAGAGCACACACAAAAGGGGTCACCTTAAGGTAAATTTTCTTTGTTCCTAATGCTTTTCATGATTCTCTTATAACATCAAATATATGATCGTTTGAATTGTTGTATAATTAAATGTGTTTGAGGTTCTCATGTTAGATGATTTTGGATTTGTCATTGATGTGTTCAACCTTTCTCTTTCCCTTTATTTTTATCTTCGTAATTAGAAAGGTGTTTTTTTCGTAGGCTTTAATTCTCTAAAAATAATAATAATAATAATAATAATAATAATAATAATAAATAAATAAATAAAGTAAAAAATTATATTTTCTTTTATATAAGTTTTGAATGTTATGTCAGGTCTCGGACTTGCTTGATAATCAAAACACCCATTCGTAGGCTTTTAATTCTTTTTTTTTAATTAATAATAATAAAAATAAAAAATTATAAAATCATTTTTAAATGTCATGTCAAATCCTTGATTTGCTTGATAACTAAATCTTTTATCATGTAGAATCTCGGGTTCTCTGGATATTAATAAATATATATATATATATAGATATATATGTATATATATATATATATATATATATATTATATATATATATACACACATATATATATATATATATATATATATATATATATATATATATATATATATATATATATATATATATATAATATAAATTTAGAAAAACAAAATAATAATATCAAACAACAATTTTTTTTTATAAAGAACTACGTTATCCCTGATTTTCCAAATGGAAATACGTAGGAGTGAGGTACAATCCTCGACGGGCCCAAAATATAAAAAAATATTTTTGTTTTTAATCTTTATTATTTTTGTATGTGTTTTTTTTATTTTAATTGATTTTTTGGGGAACAACACATGTTTTAAATATCAAATTTTATCTTGCACACTTAATTAAAGAGGGAACCGTCTCAAGATGGGCATTGTGGGATGCTAATACCTTCCCCACACGTAACCGACTCCCGAATCCAAATTTGGTTTCAACGACCATTCTATTTTAAGGTTTTTCTATACTTTTCCATAATAAACTATGATGGCGACTCCTCTTGTTTTTTTAAATTATTTTCGCCGTCCCACCGCGATCTCGATTGCGACAAATTAAATTTCAATTACATCAACAAACCTTAGAATATCCAATAACAGTTTATGCAACTAATATAATTTTTTACGCCATTTTTATCTTACCAACTCATTAAGCCTGATCATCACACATCCTAATTAAATCAATATTTTAAGCACTAAAATTCAATTAAATCCCAAATTAAAACATTAAATGAGGGCAAAAATACGCATTCACCACACCCTAGACTTATCCTTTGCCAATGTTGGGCAAAATTGAGAAATTTCAAAACTTTGTTTTGAGGTATTTTATTGCATATCTGCACTAGATCAAATGAATGAACATCATGGAGACAAGTCAATCTTCTAGAAAGTAAGTTATCATGTATATACAAATGGAAAGATTTTGTTTCACACATGAGTTAACCTTTTGAGTTTACATGAAAATCATATATGAAAGATGTCACTCGAGTTTAAAATATATATTTTCTCTCCAAAATTCGTTTAAGTGTTTCAGCTTGTGTTTTCACTGAAAAACCCATGCAAGTAAACACTCCTAACATTTAAAAAGACTGTAATATTCACAACTTTCACAAAACATGGATTCAAAGATCATAAGGACTTTATACGGGTTATAATGGGGCAAGGCAAAAGTAGGAACAATTTTTAGGATTTTGGGGTTTTTTAAATAGTAAAGTAGAAAGAATAATGAAGCACAGTTTCAAAAATAAGTCTTTTTCGTTTGTTGCTCTTTTTGACAAAACAATCATTTTTTTTTACATTTTTTCAAAACTCTTTCATCATTTCTTTTCTTTCTTTTTGACATTTTATTAATTTGTGGGTGAGATACTCACCCCCACACTTTATTCCACAACCAATCCTAACACAATCCACTAGCTCCTTCTTTCTTCCTAAGGTAAGGAAAACATGGTCTTTTCTTTTTAAGGATTTACAATGGGCTTGAAAATAAGAAAAAGAGGTTTAAAGCTCAAAGGGGCTACTAATGGATCAATATCAAGGTTGACTTATTTGGCCAAGTAGATAAACACAATAAATGCCTCAATCGTATCAACCCATGCATATTCACCTAAGTTGCAAAACAAAAGAATCAAGTTAAATATTTGAGTATAAACAAAATATGAGCAAGTCACTAAAGAAAAATAGGAATGACACATGATAGTCCATCCTTTACAATAAAGGTCAAAACTCACAAGGTTAAAACTCTTCCACAAAAGATTTATTCAAGAAATTCTCAAATCAACTCAATTAGTAAACCATTGAAACAATCCACTCAGGGCACATAACTTTTATTTCTCAGAATTATCATCGTCCAAGTTACTAAATCAAACCCTAAAAACCATGCACATATGTCTTATTGAAAGTAGGGAAATATTTTTGCTAGATTTTTTATGACACATATTGTTTAAAAATTTCACTGGAAAGTTAATACTTTCCCATTTTTCTTAAAAAGAAATCACAATTTTATTTTTCAAAAGAAAAATAAAACAAACTGAAAACAAAATTAAAAAAGGAGGAACAAAATAAATTATTTTCCCCCACCCTTAGACTTAATCCATGCATTGTCCTCAACGTATTCAATATATATTGAATGCAAAGAAAAAGTATGAAGGGTACTTACCTCCTTAAGGCGGAAGGTATGTAGGAGAAGTCCAGTTCATCTCATCCATCGTCTTATTCAACATATCTTGATTTTCATTAAATATTCGAAGGCGATGTCCATTAACTTTGAAAGTTCTTTTTGGGGATTTGCCCTTGATCTCCACTACTCCATAAGTAAATACTTTTATAACAATGAATGGTCCTTCCCATTTGGAGCGCAACTTACCACTCATAGGACTTATCCTGAACTTGTATAGTAACACCTTCTAGCCTACCTTGAAATCCTTCCGAGCAGCAAGCTTTTGGTCATGGAATTGCTTCGTCTTTTCCTTGTAGAAATTTGAGTTTTCATAAGCTACAAGCCTAATCGCCTCTAGTTCTTACAACTGAAGTTTCTACTCTTTGCCTACTTCTTCAAAGTCGATGTTACAAACTTTCACGGCCCAATAGGGTCGATGTTCAATCTCCACAGGTAGATGACAAGTCTTTCCAAAAACCACCCTAAAAATGACATATCTATAGGTGCTTTGTAAGTTGTCCTATGTGCCCAAAGTGCATCATCCAATCTTGTTTCCTAATCCTTTCTTTTTGGCTTCATTACTTTCTCTAATATCTTTTTAATCTCCCTATTAGAGATCTTAACTTGTCCATTAGTCTAGGGTGATATGGTGTAGCAACACAATGTGTCACCCTATATTTTGTCAGCATTTTCTTAAGCAGCTTATTACAAAAGTGAGTCCCTTAGCCACTGATGATGGCTCTAGGTATCCCAAACCTACAAAAAATGTTAGAGTTGACAGAAACTCATGACAACTCGAGCATCATTACTCCTTGTAGCTATGGCTTCCACCGATTTGGAGACATAATCTATAGCAAGTAAAATATAAGGAAACCTAGAAGAAGGAAGAAAAGGTCCCATAAAATCAATACCCAAAATATCAAATACCTCACAATATAGCATGGCTTGTTGAGGCATTTCATCCTGTCTTGTAATGTATCTAGTTGCTCTTTGACACTGCTCACAATTTTCATACACGCCTCGTGCATCTTTAAAGATAATAGGCCAATATAATCCACAATCCAACACCTTCCTACCTACTCTTTGTGTGCCATAATGTCCACCAAAAGGAGATGATTGACATAACTCAAGTATATAAGGTATCTCAATATCAGGAACACACCTCCTTATGACTTGGTCACTACCAATGCACCATAAGATTAGATCTTCCCATCTATAGTACTTTGCCTCACTTTTCAGCTTGGTTCTTTCAAACTTGGAGAAGGAAGGAGGAATGGAAGAAATAACCAAATAGTTAACAATATCAGCAAACCAAGGTTTAGGAAACATACCTTTCACAGTAGTCAAAGCTAGAAGGACTTCATCAGGCAAGTCATCTTGGATAGGAATGTCGTCTTCTTCCTTTTCAATCATACTAAGATGGTCAGTTACTAAGTTATGTGCCCACTTTTTTTCGCTAATTTCAATGTCAAATTCTTGGAGCAATAACATCCATCTAATCAACCTTGGCTTGGAATCTGCTTTCTTCAAAATGAATTTCAATTCTGCATGATCAATATAAACAATTACCTTGGATCCAAGTATATATGATCTGAATTTGTCCAAGGCAAACACAATAACTAGTAATTCCTTCTTAGTTGTGGTGCAGTTAGCCTGCGCTGTGTCTAATGTTTTGGAAGCATAATATATCCCATGTGGTAGCTTCTTATCTCTTTGTGCAAGCATCACTCGTATTGCAAAATTTGAGCCATCACACATTAAATCGAATGGTAATGTCCAATCAGGTGGCTAGATGATAGAAGTGGTGGTGAGCACCTTTTTCAAAGTATCAAAATCATCATTGCACCTCTCCAAAGTCAAATGGTACATCCTATTACAGCAAGTTGGAGAAAGGATTAACTTATCTTGTTGAAGTCCTGGATAAACGTCCTATAAAATCTTGCATGTCCAAGAATATATCGAACCTCTTTCATAGAAGAGGGTAAGGTAATTGTGAAATAATATCAATTTTAGTATGATCTACATATATTCTGTTCTTGGAGACAACGTGACCTAAAATTGTACCTTGTTGCACCACAAAATGACATTTTTCAAAATTTAAAACAACGTTAGTTTCAAAACATCTTTCTAGGACTCTTGTAAGATTAGTGATAAGGTTGTCGTTCACACGATCAAATTAATACTACTTATCTATAACAACTTCAGTATTGTTAAGAAAGCAGCCAACAAAATGGAAAGGGTAAAGTAACCCAAAGTCGTCTCCCAACAAACACGAAATTGATTTATAACAAATTAGTTCTCATAAAATCTATACAAAACTTTTATTCAAATAAAATGGTATTTGAAAGAAAGAAATAAAAATGAAAAAAGATAAAATAAGATAAAAACAATAATAAAGAAAATAGATTGATTCCATAGTTTTTTCAAAAAAGATTCATCATCGGGTATCTAAAGATTACTGCTCAATTAATTATTGTTGTAGATTTGCAAATTAATCAATGTAAATTCTCAATTAAATTGTTGTTGTTCTCAACATTAACCAAAGTACATTCTCAATTAAAAGTAAGAACTTTGTAGATTAGTCATAGTAAATTTAACCAAAGTACATTCTTAGTTGAATATTACTATGCATAATCATGTATATTCTTTTACCTCTAAAATCAAGCAAAAATCTAATTAACCAAACTACATTCTTGATTAATTCTAGTTAAAGTTTTCACCTCTAATCAAAGTACATTCTCAATCATTGGCAAAAACCCATTTAATCACATGAAAGTTTCTAAATTTAATCAAAGTAAATTCTCAATTAAAATTAAAAATCGTTGAACTCACTAATTAACTATGATGTAAAAACCAATACTTTTCACGTGATTCAAAGATAAAAGACATAGATGAATTAAAATCTCAACACTAATGAAAAGAACAAAGAAATTATTTCATTCTAACATCAAAATCCATAATGAAATTACAATGGAATCAAGCCAAGAAGCTTAACACTCTATGAAATCAAAATAAAATAAATATAGAAGAAGAAAGGAGAGAGAAAGAAATTAGCCCCCCCTAGGAGTTCCTAAATTCCGAAGTGTCGAGCTTGTCTTTTCTGCTTCCCCTTTGCCTCTTTATATAGGACTTGGACTGGACTTTTCTATTGCTAAAATCTCTCAATCTTTAAGATAATCATATATATAATTTATCTTTATAGTTGTTATGGATATCTAAAAATATTTGGAGAGATATAGCTAGTTTTTATTTGACAAGTATAGTTGGCTGATAATATCAATATATGATATAATTAAATAAATTAATTACTTAAAGATATATGATAAATTATCACCAACTAATGTTTGCATTAACTTTTCCAAATCACCAATTTGCCATCTCCTCCAATTATCTTCAAATAATCCAATATCTTCAAGATATATTTGTTTGTTGCTGATATCTAAGAAGATTTAAGAAGATCTTGCCATATTTAAAAAGATTTGGTAGTTATTATCTTTCAATATTTTATGATATAATTAAATAAGATAATTATTTAAAAATATCAAATAAAATGTCTAAAGATATATTTTCCCAAATTATCTTTTATCTTCAATATTTGTGAATTATCAATGCCCTTTTTTCTAGAAAAAGATAGAGAAAACCGCAAGGTCTAATTTTTGTTGTATGTTCCTTCTTCTTGAATTAGCCAAACTTCTTCACTTTTTCAAGCTTTTCTTGCCTTCTTCATGCAATGCTTGGCTTGGATTTTTATGATTTTGATAATTTCCTATTCTTGGATTTATCTTTAAGGTGTCATGAAAATTTATCTTTATTTCCACACCTCCATGAGTTCAACTTAGTTGCAGCTGCACTAACACACCTAAAAAATCCAAAGAACATTTATGCAAATAAAAATTTATTTTTAACATCTTTTTGTATTTCATGCTCAATAAATCCAACTATAAGAAATCTCAATTAAATCAATCTTTTAGGAACAAAATTCAATTAAAATTCTAGAATTAAACATTAAATAAGGGCAAAAATACACACTCATCAATTAGACAAGCAATGATTAAAATATGAACCATATACACTAAAGTCATCCATATAAACCTTAATACAATGCTCCAACAATTCTATAAAAATGTTCATCATACATCGCTGAAATGTTCCAAGAGCATTACAAAGGCTAAATGGCATTTTTTTATAAGCATATATATCGAAATGACAAGTAAAAGTGGTCTTATGTTGATCCTCTAGGGATATACAAATTTGAAAATACCTAGAGAATCCATCAAGAAAGCAATAATGAGACTTACCTGCCAATCGGTCTAACATCTGGTCCATGAATGGTAAGGAAAGATGGTCCTTCCTAGTGGCCTGATTTAGTCTTCTATAGACAATTCAGACCCTCCAGCTATTCTGAATACAAGTAGGAATCAACTCGTCCTTCTCATTTTTTACCACAATGATCCCAAATTTCTTAGGGACCACATGTACAAGACTCACCTAAGTGCTGTCAAAAACAAGATCTATAATACTTGCTTGTATCAACTTGGTGACTTCTTTCTTCATAACCTCCATCAGCTGATGATGTAGTCTCCTATGAGCTTGGCTTACTGGCTTAGCATCCTCCTCCAAAAGTATTCTGTGTGTGCAGAATGAAGGACCAATACTAGGAATATCTGCCAAAGTCCAACCTATTATTTTCTTATGATCTTTGATAACCTACAATAGTTGTTGTTCTTGCTCATCAGTAAGCAATGACGATATGATAATAGGGTTTTTTGCATCCCTCTTAAGATAAACATATTTCAAATGAGATGGTAAGGGTTTCAACTCCAAAGTGGCTGACTATTCCATAGATAGAAGCATTTTACTGCCTAAGGAAATTTCAACCACCTCAGCATCACACTTGGATGCCACAGAAGTATCATCTAATGACATCACGTCCTCAAAATCACCTGTTTTACAGTTTTATTTGTCATCCTTGTGTGCAACATATTCAAAAAAGGAAAATCTAAAAAAAAGAAAGGGTAGAAAAAACATCTAAAAAACTAGAAGAAAAATTGTTTGCAACATCTGTAACACCATAGTCGTATATTATTTAAGAAAAGAAAATCATATTTTAAAATAAATTCAAACATAAATATTATTCCCAAAAACGCGGGAAAATTTAAAACTTTAACCGTGTCTAAAATAAAACTCAATATCTTATAATTATTCTATTACAAGTATAATTGCACACTTGAAAGAAATACAATTATTCAAAATATGCTTCTTTAAAATCAACCCTAAGCTCTATCCTTTGCTTTGTCTCAATGTCTCGCCATCCACACCTGGATTATCATCTACTCCCATGTGAAAGGGTGAGCTTAAAAGAAATAATATGCATAAATAATTTAGACCTCACACATAATTAACTTAATCAACTACTAATTTTTAGATACCTTCATACCATGAGGTACATAGAACCCCTATTCTCGTAACCTCTACGAGATTAACACATATTCACCCATGGTCTTAGGGATTCCATATGCTTCCACGAACCTGCCCGCTCATTTTCCCACTCTATGAACCTCCCTACTTGTTGTCCACTGTCTACGAACCTTCCCGCTCGTAGTCCAAGATGCGTGAACACATCCTATTATGAACCTCCCCACTCATAACATCCTCAAGTGTGAGCACGAAACATATGAACCTCCCTGTCCGTATTAATCACATGTTTCCAACTCCATTAAGAACCTCCCCATTCGTAATTCATTCAAGTATATCCCAAACAAAAATCATCATCATGAGGCATGCTGATAATGTCCATTTTTACTTCTTTTTGTGTGTTTATTGTCATGAACAAATAAACTCTTTCCTAGCTTTTATCTTGTTATATCGTCAAGTTTAGTGTGTTTTGTATTGTTTTGTGTTTTAGTTGTTTTATGCTTGTTTTGCCTCTAACCTCTTTTAGTGTGTTAAATAAGTTAACAGAAAGCATTTGTGGTTGAGGAAAACAAGCAAAAACTCAAGGGAGCATTATTGGACAAGAAAAGATTGATTTTGAAGAAAATACCAGTGTTGATGTCACTGAAATCACGGCCAGTGCTTTAAATACAGAATGTTGTCAAGTTGCCCAAGGCCGAGCGGTGGAAAACTGGGGTTGAGCGGTGAAAAATTGGGGCTGAGCGCCACAAGGCTCAACAGTGGAAAGTGGGGCTAAGCGCCATTCAATTTGTAAAGTGGGGCTCAACTGCTGAGACAAGGCTGAGCGGTGGCGTCGCTGACATGTCAAAAAATGGGTTTTTAATCTTGTTTCTCACGAGGGTTTGGACCATTATTCATTTTGCACGATAAAGAAACAGTTTTGAGTGGTTGGAGAGCCTCTTGGAGTTTGCTAAGAGTGTTGGGAAACTCTCACACTCCTCCTTGGGTCTTTTCCTCCATTCATGGTGGTTTTCCCCCTTTTTGGGGTTGGAGAGGAAGATGGGTTGCGAATTTGAGATGGAGACTCGAATGGGAGGCGCAATTGGAGCATGGAGTGCTTGCCAAGAACTTTGGGAGAGGGCTTGCATCTTCTCTTTGGTTTCCATTTCTTCCCTATCTCTTCAATTTGTAAACCATAGGTTCTTTACCATGGAGAGCTAAACCTATGCGTTGCGATTAGATGTAATAAACTAAATTCTTGGGTATTTTTTGATGTTAATCCATATGCTTTTCCATTTCTATGTTAGTATTTGATTTGCATGCCTAATGCTTGCTTGGGTTTGGCCACCCATGCATGATTTGTGGTTCTTGAGGTGTTGGAAAATGTCTTTTGAACCTAGAACTAAAGTTGAATACCTAATGGAGCTTGTATCTTGGGATAAAACATGATTCATTGGTAATCTTAAGACTCTTGAACTTAATGCATGATTTCACTTGTTGAGGATTTAAGGAATTGGAAATTGATAAGTTATCATATACTCAAAGTCGCTAGGAGTAGGATTCGAGTATTCTTGTGAATTGATTTTGACTTGAAATTGGAATTGAGATGTTGGTGAATGCTTGAGAATAAAGTGAATGAAATCTAGTCTTGTGTTTTTGTGAGTGACAATTGTATATAATCTAGTCTTGACAATTGTATACAATCTTGCCGCTTTTCACATAACACATGCAAAACTCAACATAACGCACACTGCGACTGCACTATCGGCTGGCGTAGCCTAAGTGCCAGTAGACAAAGTCGTAGTGCAGATCGCTTGGCAGTCCTAACCCACCACCGGGCGCCATAAGTTGCAGGATACCCTTGTTGGTGGCTATCGTCTGGCGGTCCAGTCTGTTGGCATAAGCAAGCTTGAAGCAAAGAATTGATAAAGCGATCGGCATGAAGATCATAGGTGTTTGATGAAGATTGATGAAGATCCTCTTAAAGATTAAGTTTTAGTGTATTAAATTTGAAAATAACATGTTAAATGTAATGTGTTATTGTTATATCTTGTTGGTAGGCTATATGACATAGGTTAGATGTCTTATGTGCCTTAGCGTGTCTCTTTTAATTTGTTAAGATGGGTTTTAACAAGTTAAAAGGCTTGTTGTATATAGTTTCTGGTATGAATGCATTCAGTCAGTTGAATTATTTTTCAATCGACTTGTTGTATATTAGTGTAATTCTTGCAAGGTGTGTGTCTAGATTTTTGTGAGTCAAAAATCTTGTGAGTTTTTTTGTTCAAAAGTGTAATCTCGGTGTGTGATTTGTAAAACTTTTCAATATAGTGGAAACCAGGCTTAGGTTATCCTGGTAAACTGGATGTAGCTTTATGATTGAGTGAACCAGTATAAAAACAATTGTGCAATTCTTTTTCCCTCATCTCATTCACTTTGTATCTTTTTAAAAACTCAAGAAAACCAAGCAATTCGTTCTTTGGTGTGATTTAATGCGTTCTTGGGTAATATGAGGCTTTATACATATTATAAATATTGATTGGAACAAGTCTTGTATGTAAAAGATTGTTGTTTGAGTTGAATTTGTGAATTCTGCATTCTACATAAATCTCTAGTACTTTAGCCAACTAATTTGTCTTTTTAATCGACTATTTCATAGCTACAAGAACAAATTAGTCATCTGTTTTATATTTTAATCAACTAAAAGTGTACTGTTCTGTTGCATTTACATCCAAACTTTCCAGTCTATTTGATTCAATTGAAAAAAGGTTTAAGCTTTCGAAAAAGTTTTATAAAGCCAATTCACCCCCCCCCCCTTGGCTAAAATCACCATTTCAAAACTAAAAATTTGTATCTAGAGGAAGGTTCTTGAAAGGTATTCAAGTTTGATAAAAATCTTTTGAAATGGTTGATAGTAAACTCCCTTTTGCTGAAGGTGCCTCTAATCATAAACCACCTATGTTTTGTGGCCTAAACTATTAGTTTTGGAAAATAAGGATGCAAATTTCCATTGAATCTATAGACAAAGGAATTTGGGATGCAATAGTTAATGGACCATATACTCCTAAATGTATTGTTTAAAATAAGTAGGTGGACAAGCCTTAGAGTGAATGGACTGATAAAGAAAGGAGAAGAGCTCAATATGATTGCAATGCCAAGAATATCATCACTTAATCTTTGAGTATGGATGAATTTTTTAGGGTCTCCCAATGTAATAATGCAAAGGAAATGTGGGATGTCCTAGATGTTACACATGAGGTGACGAATTAAGTGAAGAGACCAAGGAAGCATGCCTTGATTCAGGAGTATGAGCTTTTCAAGATGAAAAAAGAAGAGTCCATAACTGAAGTTCAAACGAGGTTCACTCACATAGTCAACCATCTCATGGGTCTAGGCAAAGAATTTGACAAAGAGGAGCTAAACATCAAAGTGCTTAAGGGTCTAGGCAAAGAATTTGACGAAGAGGAGTTAAAGCAAAGGTGACTGCCATATCTAAATCCAAGGATTTATCCATCATCACAACAACTGCACTGTTTGGCAAACTATGAGAGCATGAGATTGAAATGCAAAGGCTAAGTGAGCTTGAATCAAGTGAGGAAAAGGTAAAAACCATAGCCTTGAAGGCTAGCTCCAAGAAGAGTGATGAAACCAAGGAAGAGGTTGCTAGTGAGGCATATCTTGTCATCTAAGGATAAAAATGACTATTACCAATTGTTGCATGACTTTGAAGAGTTGCATCGTGAGACAAACAAAATTGTTGTCACGAACAATTGGCTAAAATGATTAAATTTTTTGCTAGAAAACAGAGTTATCCAACTAGAATAAAAAACATTCGACTTAAAAACTGATTTCGAACATTTGGAAATGATTTACAGTAATTCAGTCGATTGTTCTGAAAAATAGCTAGCTATAAAACCTTGTGAAAAACTGCACTACTTTGAAAAATCAAGTGAAATATCTTTTGGAAACTTGTGCAAAGTTCATAAGAGGAAAAGCAAACCTGGAAGTTGTTCTTGGCTCTCAAAATTGTGTTTTTGGGAAGGCTGGACTTGGTTATATCCATGAAAAGAAAGCCAAGAAGTTCTCTAGTTTCTTTTCCGAGAGTGAACCAAATGCTATGCGATTCATTTCTTGCAACTATTTTATGAAGAAAGGTCATGTTCTTAATAAAACACAAAAATAAGGACTATTTAGCACTAGCCAAGATTCAAACTCACATCCATCCAATTACCAAACATATGCACAAACATCCAACCAATACATGTTTCATGACCCTTTCTTGTACACATATGATCATGACACTACCTACCACAATCCTACAAACATCCCAAATAAAATAAATAATTAAAACATCATACCAATGGAATACACAGGTTTCGAAGCCAAGACCTCTCTATACCAACCAACACGCTCAACCACTTAAGCTTCCTTTACTCCTTACTATGATTTGACTATTTAATTATTTTATATGTATCTCTTATCCATAATTATCGTAATTAATTATTCTTTATTTAATTTTCTCAAGTCTTAGAACATCATTCAATAGATCAATACAAAACAATGAATGGTCTTCAGTCGGGTGCTTCATGGCTTCCAATACATTGAACTACACCTTCCCATCTCCTATCTCCATAGTAAATATCTTTGTTTGGGTTATCATCATCAACGATCTTCCCAAGATAATTGTGTTCAAACTAATTCCTTCATGTCTAGTATGTAGAAATCTGCAGGAAAAATCAGCTTGTCTCCATGGGCAAGTACATCCTCAAGCACACTTATAGGGTTAATAATCTTACGGTTGGCCAGTTGAATGACCACATATGTAGTCTTTAGAGGTCCAAGTTGAAAAGAATTAAAAGCTGACAAAGACATCACATTTATAGAAGCTCCTAAATCTAACATAGCATTGTCAAACTTAGTACTTCCTATAACACATGGAACAAAAACATACCTGGATCCTTGCATTTTTATGGTTTTTGATAGGTCTCTTTTTAATCAAGCTTGATACATTTCTTCCCAAGTCACAACCTTATTATCCCTAACACACCATCTATTTGTGCAAAGTTCTTTAAAAAACTTGGCGTATTTTGGGATTTTCCTCACAACATGCAATAGAGGGAAGTTTATCTCTACCTTCTTGAAAGTATTCAAGATTTCTCTGTCCAACTCTTCCATCTTTTGAGTTTTTAGTTTGAAACAGTTTGGATAAGGAGGGGGAGAATAAGATGAAGAAAAATTTTTAGAAGAAAGGTTAGAGGATACTAGCTTGGAGTCATTAGTGGGTGTAGGTGTCTCAGATGTACATTGTGTTGGTTCGCCTGATCCTCCACTTTTATCAAAGGGTGCAACTCCATTCTCCTTATCTTCATCCTCTTGGGCATTCACAAGTCCCCGTACCTTACATTACGTGGGTTGATCATAGTTTGTGTAGGTAGTTGACTTGATCTTGGATTAACTTTAGATTTTAACTTCACCATCCTTTGAGTCAAGTCAGTAATCATTTTCTTTATTTCAACATTCTGCTCAACCATAATATTCATACATTTTTCTACCATCAATACAACATCTGGTTGAAGTTGTTGTCTTATATGAGGAGGAACATAAGGTTATTCATGTTGTTGATTAGCCCATTTTCGATTTGGATGATTTTTCCAACTTGGATCATACTTATTGGAGGATAAGTCATAATTATTCTGAGATGTTCTATTTCCTCCAAACATGTTGGAAAAAAAAGCTTGAGATGGTTCCTCCATAATAGTTCATGTTAAACAGGGCATTCATCAATAATGGTTTCTTGTAGTACAAATTCCACACACATTTGTTACTTGTGGAGTTGAAGTTTTGAACAAGCTTGCAATCTCATTAAGCTTCTTCTCTAACACATCTATTATTTCATCTATCTTTTTCCTATTTTCTACATAAGTCTCAAACTCATGAACTCCCTTTAACGATGTCACTAAATTTGCTCTTGTTTCAAATTGTTGGCTATCAGACGCCTTTCATTCTATCAACTCTCTAGCAGCTTGTGACATTTTATCCAGAAAAGATCCTCTGCTTGCAACATCTGCCCATTGTTTGTTTGACAAAGTCATGCCTTCATAAATGTATTGAATGAGGGAATGCTTTTGTATTTGATGCTAAGGACATGATACAAAGTTTGTTAAACCTTTCCCAATATTCACTAAGGGTTTCTCCATCTTACTACTTAATTCCATAATTTTTTCTATGAATGGCGGCCACTCGAGATGCAGGGAAATATTTCTTAAGAAAAAGTTTGTTCATAGTTTCCCGATTGGTGATTCTTAACAAAAGGTAGTACCACCAATCCTATGCCGCTCCTTGAAGAGTAAAAGGGAAAGCTCTCATATTGAGTGTTTCTAGCATGATCGTGGTTGATCTAAAGTTTACACAGATCATATGGAACTGTCTCAAGTGTTTTTGTGGATTATCTCTTGATAACCCATTGAATTTTGGTAAGGCACTTAGTAGGTTAGTCTTGAGCTCACACTGCCCTTTTGGGTATTGGATGTTGTTATCAAAAACAACTAATGAGTTAACTATTGTTTTTTAGTTCAAATTAATTAAAGTAAATTCTTAATTAATTTGTTGGCATTCTCACTATTAACCAAAGTAAATTCTCAATCAAAAGCAAGAACTTTGTAGACTAATCACAATAAATTTAACCAAAGTACATTCTCAATTAAATATTACTATGCCTAATCATGTCCATTCTTTTACCTCTAAAATCAACCTAAAAGCTAATTAACTAAAGTACATTCTCAATCATTGGCAAAAACCCATTTAATCAGATGAAAGTTTATAAATTTAACCAAAGTACATTCACAATTAATGTTAAAAACTCTTGAACTCATGTGATCAACATGCATGTAGATTAAAACATCTCACTAATTAGCTATGATTTAAAAACCATTACTCCTCACGTGATTCAGAGATAAAAGATATAGATGAATGAAAATCAAAACAATAATCAAAAGAACAAAGACATTATTTTAATTTAACCTTAGAATCCATAATAAAATTACAGTGGAACCAACCTAAGAAAGCTTAGCCCTCCATGGATACATATAAATTATGAGTGAGAGAAAAGAATAAAAAGGATGGAAAAAATGAGAGATGTGGTGGATGGTAGTAGCCAAAACCAAAGAGTTGCTAAGTATCTTTCTTCTACCCCTTAGGTCTCTTTATATAGGCTTTGATTGGACTTGGATCTTATCTTTCTGTTGCTGAAATCTTTTATTTTTTTATATAATATCTTTCAAATAATTAACAGATTTTATCAGTTTCTAAAATATCTGGAAGATTTTCTCTGTTGATATCATATCTTTCAAATAATTGACCGTTTTGACCAATTTTTTAGCCATTATCGGCCCCATGAGAGGTTGATAAGAGGCATCCTTTCTCTATCTCCCCTAAGGTTTGCTGCTATAGTAGGTGCTTACTGCATTAGGGGGTTACTGGTTCATGATGGAGGCTGTTGCAGTGGAGTGTTGCTCTGATGGTTCGATGACGACGTGTTCATGTTATCTAGTGACCTTGTTGGTGGTGCGATCTGGTGCGTGCTCGTAGAGGATGAACCCGTAGTCTCATGTTTCAGATCTGGCTTTGCTTTTGTATGTGACGTTCATCGTGGATAAGTTCTGGCTCAAGTGCTGTCTCGAGGATGGTGGTGATGGTTCACGAATTTGCGTTTGTTGAATGCACTATAGGTTTCGCCAGGAAGGTGATGTTGCATGGAGGAAGAAGGCTGCACAATTGAGAAATGTGTTGCAGCATCGCAGGCATTGATTTGAAAGCTTGATTTGTGGTGCTTTTCTATGGTTGACGACATTGATGGTGGTGGAGCGTAGTGGCAGAAAAAACATGGTGAAGATGGATGCTAGGGTTTCTGAGGTGGGAGAAGGTTGAAGATGATGACGTGGCATTTTGTTATTGGCTCAGATATTTAGTGGTAGATAGATGACATGATCTTGATGTAGTTTAAGTGGTAGGAGGAGGTGAAATTTAGTAGAAATAGGTAGTGTAGGCAAGAGTTTGTATGGGCTATTTGAGAATGGTGATGTATAAGTAAAAATCAAGGGTACATTTGGCTCCTGAATTATTTTTTTTTCTAGAATTTATTAATTTTGGACTTATTTTGTAACTTTGAACATTTTAAATCCTCACTTTTAATGACCCAAATTAAATTGTAATTGCATAAACAAACGTTAGAATATCCAATGATATTTTATGCAACTAAAATCACTTTTTACACCATTTTTATGTTACCAATTCATTAAGCCCAGTAATCACATATCCTCATTAGTCAATCTTTTAAGCACTAGAATTCAATAAATCCCCAAATTTAAGCATTAATTGAGGGCAAAAATTTGCACTCATTATAACCCAAGGTAACTACCAAGATAAAATCAAGGGATCTATCCACTATGACCATATTTACATTGTTGGGTAAGCTAAGGAAGCATGAAATTGATATGCATATGCTAAATGAGCAAGAATAAAATGAGAAAAAGGTAAAAAACATAGCCTTGAAGACTAACATCAAAAAGAGTGATGAACCTAAGGAAGAGGTGGCTAAATCAAATGACAATGAGAACTTGAATCTACTAGTTAAAAGCTTTGGGAAGTATCTCTAGAGAAAAGGTAACAAAGGTAATCAAAAGAGGTATAACTCTTAATGTAATGATTCAAATAACACTCGTAGTTTCTCTTGTTATAAATGTGGCAAACACGGACATATCAAAATTAAATGTCCAAACATTAACAAAGAAAAAGAGAAGGGTGTTGATAGGAAAAAGGAGAAAAAGTCCAAGGAAAGATGTGCCTACATAACTTGAGAAGATAATGATGATTCAACAAGTATCTCATCACAAGATGAAAGTGAAGAAGAAAACTTATGTCTTATGGGTAGTTATGTGAGGTCATCATCAAGCTAAGTCATAAAATGTGAAAAGAAAGACTTGTGGTACCTAGATAGTGGGTGTTCAAGGAACATGACAAGTGACGAAAGCAAATTTTCAAATTTGGAGTTGAACAATGAAGGCTTAATGACTTATGGAGATAACAACAAAGGAAAAATATTTGGAAATGGAATAATAAGCAATGGATCCTTATTCAACATCAAAAATGTGTTGCTAGTTGAACCATTAAATCATATATTGATAAGTATAAGTCAACTTTGTGATAAAGGATTTAACGTTGTGTTTAAACCTTGTCATTGTCTCATCTTTGATGCATATGGACCATGCTAAGGGCAATCCTAAAGGGCAAACATAAATCTTGGGATGAGTACTTTCCCCACATTGAATTTGCATACAATAGGATGGCTCACAAGACCACCAAATCTATCCTTTTGATGTTGTGTATGGATTCAATCCTCACACTCCTTTAGACCTCATACCTCTTCCAAATCCTAGTGATTTTAATCATAAGGAAAGGGTATCAAAGTCTGAATTTATGCACAAAATGCATTAGAGGGTTAAGTCTCAAATACAATACCAAACTGAGAGATATGACAAGCATAATAACAGAGGCAAGAGGGAACTAATTTTTGAAGGAGATTGGGTTCGTCTCCATTTGATCAAAGATATATTTCAAAAATAAAGGAAGTCCAAACTCAATTCTCATGGTGATGGTCCTTTTAGAGTCCTTCGAAAGGTTAACAATAATGTGTATAGCCTAGAGTTGCTATGTGAGTATGATGTGAGTGCCACTTTCAATGTATGTGATCTAACCTCTTTTCTAGGAGACTTAGAGGATGATGAAGATGAAGAGCCTCTAGATTTGAGGTCAAATGTTTCTCAAGAAGGAGAGGATGATGACAAACCCATAGCCAAGGGACCCATTACAAGAAGCATGGCCAAGCATATTCAAGAAAAGTTAAAGTCATTTATTTAAGGGAAGCAAAGCTCTTATTCTCTTAGGTCATCATGGAGTATCTCTAGTAGTGTAGTAGTTTAAGGATCTTGTATGACGGATCAAGTAGTCTAGTGATGAGTCATTATTTTCCCTTATTCCATTTCCTTTTTATGCTCATCTGAATGGTTGTTTAGTGCTAAATTTTTTATTGTTAGTGCATTTTCATCTATTGTGGTTCATTAAGCCATTATTTAGAATTTTGATTAATTTGGCATTAATTGGTCTAATTTTCGTTTCTAATTATTTTTAAGTATTTTGTAAAGCAATTTTGAAGCTTGTATATTAATCTTAAAATCAAGAGAGTTTCCACATCATTTCCATGTTATTGTCACATCATTTCTACATCATTCAAGTGATAGGGCCAGCATTTGGGCCTTAAGTGGCATTTTGGTAATTCTGCAGCCCTAAGTGGCAAAGTGATGTGACCACAAGATTTTAGGTCTCATTTTCGTTTTGGGCAATCACCTTCTTCCCCATACTCCATTTTCATGTTTTTTAGCTTTGTATTGTGACCCATGGCGGTGCCCACCTAGTTTTCACGTTTTAACACTCTTTACATTAGTTGCATTATTGACAACATCCATTTTTTCTTTTTCTGTCTTATAGCCACTTGGAACATCACCCATCTTTTTTTTTCTTTGTTACATTTTCTTTGTTACAACAACCCTTTTTGTTCCCTTGAAGCTTTAGCAATCTCATTTTGTTGTTAAATTCACATTTCCATATGACCCAACTTAGGGTTTGATGTTCTGTAGCTAAAATTTATGTTAATGAATCTTCTCCATGATGCATTTTCATTTTGAACTATTTTATTGCTCCATTTCCATGACTTGCTAAATTATGTTAATTGATTCCTTGAGGAAAAAGCAATGAAGTTTTGAGGACTTGGTTTTGTTGTTTCTGTCCTTTCTTTATCTTGAATTCGTGGAATGTATGTGCTTGTTCTGTTTATGCTTAATTTACAAATTGGGTGCATTTGTTTGGGGTTGGGCTATGTTCATGCTTAATGTTTGTAGCTTGGTTGTCACGAAGTCATGGATGTATGCAATGCTTAATTGCATATTGAAACTATTTCATGACCTATGATTATTATAATTGTATTCGGAATCAAGGAGTAGTACGATTTTATCGTTGTTTCATTAAACCATTAACTACAATTTGAATTTTGTGTTCAATTTGCCAACGCCCCCCCCCCCCTTTGTATTGCATTGAGAACCTCTTAATGAAAATATTTGTCATTAGGATATGACCTTGGGTTGATTCCTGAGTACTACATTTACATTGTTTAATTTGGTCAAGTACGACCTCAATCATGTAGGATTTCCTTTTTAGACCTTATATCATGGGCCAAGTAATGTAGGGTTTTTGGTTAAACTTAGGTTAACAAAATTCAACACTTATGGTCTCCTCTAGCCACCTTTCTCTAGAGTTAGCCTAACCTCTCATGAGAACAACCAAACACCTTTATCCCACCATCCAAACCACCAAACTAAGACACTTTAGTGTCCTCCTAGCCAGAGTCCACGCCTAACCACCTTTACTTTCACCAACCATCCACTCATAGTCACATCTTCTGGCTTTGGCCCAACCTTGCTTTAGGAGGATTCTACAATATACCTCATCTTTGTATTATTTGTAGGAGGTCCCTCTCTTGGCCTACTTTAAGAGGACCTCCTCCTGACTTGTAAAGGGTTATTGAATGAAGAACTAGAGTTATTATAGTCATTTTTTGATATGATTGCCTCTTTGTGAGAGTAAGCTATACTTTAGTCTTATCTTGAACACTTTGGTTAAAGCGGTAGCAATCACCACTCATCTTAGGTAGGTCCATCCCCCATGTGGCTTACCACCTTCCCCATCCTCTTCCATTCCCTTTCTCTTCCATCTTTGTTTCTTTATGTCAAGTTCTTATGCTCTTATGTCTATATATGCTTCTACGACTTTATGTTCATTTATTATCTTATGTTCTTTATTTTGTTAACTTGAATCCAACCTTGCTTCTTTCTAGTTGAGTCTCTTGAAGTGAACCTTCACATTTAGATAACTTTGTTATCTTAATGTCCAGTGAGTATTTTCTTTAAATTTTCTAACGCAACATAAATATAAACACCTTGTTCTATTAACTCTTATCATTGCAATCAGTTGTGGTTTTGTGCTTGCCATCAAGGATCTTTTCCTTTAATGTTGTTAAGCGATAACCTTTAGTGGTCAACTTTGATACAACTTTGAAAAATAGGAAATAACACAAGAAGTAATGGTTGAATTATTTTAAAATATTTAGTAGACTTTCACTGATATTGGTTATGAGAGTACTATCAGATGAAATGAACTCTTATCATTGCAATCAGTTGTGGTTTTGCGCTTGCATCAAGGATCTTTTCCTTTAATGTTGTTAAGTGCTAACCTTTAGTGGTCAACTTTGATATAACATTAAAAAATAGGAAATAATACAAGAAGTGATGGTTGAATTGTTTTAAAATATTTAGTAGACTTTCACTGATATTGGTTGTGCAAGTACTATTAGATGTAATGAACATAGATATAACCAATAAAGAAAAATGTTTTTGCAAGTTTAGTTTGAACCTTTTTCCTTCCTTCTTTAGTTACAAAAATATATAACATGCAATGAAAAGATCGAAGGAAAGAAAAGATACTCAATATCTTTACATTGGTTCCTCTGATTACACAAGCAACATTCTATTCTTAACCAACCACTTAAGTTTCCACTAGGCACACTCATGTTGTGAAGTACACATAAGTATTCTATCCAAGGCACTTCTAACTCAATAGGAGTATTCATTCTACTACTGACCACCTATTCAAGTATTCTTTTTCCAAGTTACTTGATGAAGGATTATCTTGTTTTCTTTTAGAGTTATGAATATGTTGAAGTTGTTTAAGAAAACTTTTTGAAAATTCCCACTGGTCATTAAGATAGCAAGCTATCTAGATGTGAAGGTTCATTTCTCAAGCTCAAGAAAGGAAGAAGAGAGTTGGATTCAAGCTTAAACTCACACGGCATTAACAACACATAAAGAACCAAAATGAAAGAAGAAACATTAAAAATGGAAAGCATAGAAGATGAAGCATGGAAGAAGCACGCCACTCATAGGTCGGGATCTAAGCCAACCAAGCCCTAGAGATGAGTGATGGTGCCGCCACTTGCAAGCAAGATGAGGCAAAGGTGAGTTCACTTCTAGGAAGGAGAGCTCACAAAAATTTAATGGTTGAAACACAATAGTTTAGAAACAAAATGATCAACCCTTTTACAAGACAAGGAACACCCTTTAAATAGAAGTTCATAGGGGTCCTTTAGCAAATACAAAAACATGAAAAAGGATTAACTAGCAAACCCTAAACCTAATGTGAGAGTGAGTCTTGGCCACGTGAAGGGAGATGATTGGTGGAGGCATTCTCATGAGGATTCTAGGCCAAAAGAGGAAGGAGACCAAGTGACCTTCTAAGACATAAACCACAAAGGCAAAAGGAGACAAGGTACATGTCTACTTTTGCTTTTGCTTTATGCTTTTTGCTTTCCTCTCTCTTCCACTTCATCCAAGTGCTCCAATCACCAAGTGCCACCAGGCCATGTTCTACTTTCTCTTAATTACCTAAAAAACAAGACAAACAAGGATTAGCATGTTGGTTTAAGTTAATCTAATCTTGGTGAAAGGTCAACTTTGGATCAAAGTCAATAATTCAACCAAAATAAGTCAACTAGAAACCAACTTAAGGAATTCAAACTAAAGTAATGCAAAACAAAGATAAAGGTGATGGAATAGAAGACTCCCCTCTAGACATGCTTCTAGTGATCCTTCTTGATGGAGCTTCTAAAGAGGTGGTCACCCCTTCATCATCCTCCCCTTCTTGGAGAGAATTCGACCACGAATTCTTAAACCCTACATCAAAAGGAGAAAGGTCACAAACATTGAATGAGTTACTTATGTTGTAGCTTGTGGGTAAGTCTAACTCAT
>Ga0209589_1000653_pt1 | contig 50625 bp, 34 predicted proteins | sample CowpeawhiteBW_FD_187525 | JGI IMG/M metagenome (GOLD analysis project Ga0209589, IMG submission 187525) | Root nodule microbial communities of legume samples collected from California USA - Cow pea white BW (SPAdes) (version 2) | ecosystem: Host-associated > Plants > Roots > Nodule | place: USA...
AAAAAAAAAAAAAAAAAAAAAAAAAAAAATTCAATTAAAAAAATAAAAAAAAAAAAAAAACTGAATTGAATTAATTTAGATATAGGGTTTTTTTAAGCAAACTAAATTATAATATATGAAATTGTAAAATTTACTCTAAAATTTAGAATAATTCAATATGTTTCAATTCCCTACTATCATATTACACTTTAACTCAATTTATCTAAAGCATTACACATTTCAATTTAGTTCTATTGAATAACTTTTATAAGTATAATTTAATTTATTCCTTTTTACTTATAGCATTATTATAAAAAATTTGATAACATTTTCGCTCTAATTGCTATTTTTACTCTACTATCTAAAACGCTACTTCTTTTTTAATTAGATAAGGGTAAATAGATACCATTCCATTTAGAGGGACAGAAAATCATTCCATTGATGATACAGGTCTAGTTATATTAAGAGAAAAATGTTTGTCATTCTACTTATTCAAAATCACCATGAAAACACAACTCTACCAAGATCTAATACCAATGTTCTACCAAAATTTCATGCTCATCGTGAACCACGAGTGCATGCTCTTACAAGTGCTCGCAGCCTTGATTTTATTGACCTGATGCATTTTCTCTTCCTCTTTTCCCCACCCTTATCTACCTCTTCTTGATGATCTATGAAGTTCAGAAAATGTTCTTCATTGCAGTAATCTTCAGCCAGCAAATGGGGTGGTGGATTCTGCTCACAATCTCTGAGCTCCCATTCCTCAATATCCATGGCCACTTGGATACTACTTGCACCTGCCATTGCCAAAGCTTCTAAAGAAATCAACATTGTGTGCACTACAGCAATTTGCTGTGCCTCATGTTGCAGAAAGAGATGTTATGTGCACAGCAACTTATATAGATAATCAAGAACTTTGTACCCTCACATTTCACGTGGCTTTATATAAAATTGGAATGACGTGTGGAATCAACAAGTTTGATTATGTTGATGAATCACATGACATGAATATACGGATGATGATTGAGGAGGGTATAGCTATTACATGTCAATGGAGACTGATTCAAAGATGAACTTGACATTTGAGTTTTGGGCAGCTATCATGAAGATCTCGAGAGTGTAACACTGTTACCATTGAGAATAGTTTTGAATACGGAAGTCTGAATTAATGTCCAAAATTATGATAATTTTTTGTTGGCGTGTGTTTCTGATATAAACAAGCTCACGGGTATATTGTTTTCTGAGTCATTTGGGTAGTTGTTGCCTTTGACACTCAACTTTCATCTCATCAACACCATCTTCCTTTATATGCTTTCTGATTCTTCCTTTCTCCTTTTCACATAAGGTAAACGATTTTGATTAGACGAGAGAAATATAAAGAAATAATAAATATTCAAATGAAGGAAAATATTTACGATTATCCTTTCTAAAATAAGAAACTGACTTTTTGTTCTTTGTATGAGTGGATCTATGACAACTTTTTTTTTTTCTTTCTAAAGCAGAGTTATTTTATGCATACTTAATTTTGAGACATGAACAACCAGACAAAAAGAAAAACGTATAATAAAAATCATAAATATAAATGAATTGTTACAAAAATGTTATTTTTTTAAGGGAAAATGTATCCTTATACTTCATTTTGTTCATCTTTTATTTACCTTATTTCCCCTTATTTATTCACGCATAAAAATATTATATGTACAAATGTATCATCACACGCGGATTAACCGCATTCTGAAGAAAAAAAAACTAAACAGTATTTTTTATCATCACATATTATAAAATCACAAAGTTTAAATAAATATATCACTCCATACATTTTTCATATAACATGTATTCATAATTAATCACATCTTCTAATTATAATATAATATATTTTAGACTCAATTCCATAATGTATGTATTAAGTCAAGTTGGTGATGATGTCATGCACCTATCATATAATAATGAAATAAAATATCACGATGGACCCAAATTTACTAGATCTCAATTTTCTATGACAAAGTTAGATCACTTATAATATTTGTCAAAAGTGGGATCTCTCGCTCCAAATCTACTATAAAAACTTTTTTCAACTCTCACAGCCTAAACTCCATTCTCTATATGAGTTTATGAGTTTAGTAGAATTATGATGACTTCACAATATGAACTATATTACTCAATGCATAAAAGTAAACTAACCAATATGACATTCCTCCTTAGGAAGACCATATCCATTACAACCTATCCATTCAATTTTTTTTCTCGAATCAAACATCCATTACATAGATATCCTTCAAATACCATAACCATTCATATAATAAAACATTTGTAAATTATATATTTATCAAAGTCGCCCAACGCTAGGTCAAAGAGGTCCTTGGGAGAAAATTTCGAACTCGCACCTAGTAATCAAAATTTTAAATATAAAAATAAAATTAAAGTTTTACTTAAAAAAACGTATAAGGTGTTCTATTATTTTTGAATTACGTAAATGTGAGATAGCCTCCCACTTGGAGCGTGTTATTCAATTTTGAAAGCTGACCATCACACCATAAGGGTTGATAAGTTTTAACCTTTTGGGTATGCCGGAGAGCCAACAATTGACTCAAAGTCAAGCCTGATGTCACTCACGCATGCATTTCGCGTGCATCAATTCATCTCATAATACCGTGTTTCACGATTACGACCACTTTCCTCCACCAAACAAACTTACAAAACTACCTCATTCATTCCTGTGTCTTTCGGAACCTCCCATGTTTCAAACTTTAACGTATAATATACCTAAATCTGAAAACTCTAATTTTGGTCCTAATAATTTTTTTATTTTCTTAAATTAATTCATTTTTATATGTTATTAATATGTATATATCATCTTCCCTGTAATACACACTTTAAACATGTGTGTGTATCCGTAAAGTTAATTTGAAGATTTAATTAGTTACCTATAAAGTGAAATAAAAGTTTAATTAAGATAGATATAATTAAATTTTAAAAAGACTTTAAAAAGCTTTCTATCAATTGGTTCCTTTGACTAGTAGGATATTCTTACAAATTTACTTGATAACGATAGAAGTGATCAAAGCCTATAAACAATTTTAATAGAAACAAAAGTCCTTAAACAATAAGTATATATAAATTAAGGGTTAAATATGTTTTTGTCCCTTAACTTTTAGTAAATTTTAAAATTAGTTCATCTCGAAACTTTTAACTAATTTAGTCCTTCATCTTTTGAAATATGTGAATTTAGTCCTTTTAATCAAATTTTGTTAAATTTATTTGATGTTCTATACGCATTTCAGCATTGTATTTGAGTTGTTTATATTGTTTGACACATTTTTTGCATGTTAAGTCAAATACTATTATGAAACGTGCTTGAAATGTCAAATAAACTTAATAAAATTTGATTAAAAGGATTAAATTCACGCATTTCGAAAGATGAAGAACTAAATTGGTCCAAAATTATAAAATTGACTAATTTCAAAATTCATTAAAATTAAAGAACAAAAAACATATTTAAACCATAAATTAATCATTAGTTAATCCATTCAATAGTCGTGGAGTTGTCTACTTAGCAATAAAGAAAACTTGCGATGATTTTAAATATATCTTTAAAGATTTCGTTGGAATTGATTTATGTGTTTGGGATGAAGGTGGAAGAATCGTAGTTGCTATAAAATAGATCGAAGACAATCTTAAATGAAAGTGCAAAAAGGTGAAGTTTGAGGGCATTTTTGTGGACATTAAACTTTGTTGTTGAGTCTTTAGGGTTGCCAATGTCGTATTTGAAGCAAATAGAAAAACCGTGTTTGGGAAAGTAAGGAATTCAACTCTTGATTATTTAGAATAATCTTTAGTGCATTGGTGTAAAAAATTGATTGCTAACATTCCAACTTACAATAAGGGAGTTGACATTTTCATGATTGTTTAATGAAATGTTGGGTATATTTTAGATAACAAAATGTGTTAATTTATTTACTTTTTAGGAGAAGAAGTTTTTTATATTGTTGGTTCTATTCTTTGTAATTCTATAAAAGTTCAAACGAAATATTACATAAAATATTAGTTTGCTTTAAAAATATTTTGACTAAATGATTTATTTATAAGAAAGAGAAGAGAGTTGATTAATTGACGATGGATATCAATCAACCCATAAAGTGGACTGACTCGTGTAAAAGAAAAATGAAAATGACTTATGATCATTTATTTATCCACGTGACGTGATACTTATTATTTTTCCTATAATATAATACAAGATTTTAAATCTTAATCACAAAGTGTAAATTTTTGTTGTTTATTTCCATTGTTATTTAATTAAAACAATTTATATAAAATTGTCTTTGTTATTATTCTGAATTAATACGTTTGAGAAATTTATTAGGAAAAATATTTTTTAACAAAGTTTTTTTGTAATGTCGACATAACTTTTTCAATTTGATGAAAGAAAGGTTTGAAAGATTTGGTGTGACTCAAGAAGAAAAGAGAAAGATTTATTGTAATTTAAAAAAAAAAAATCTTTGTCAAAATTTATCAATTTTTTTATATCAAAGTATCATAGTCTAATTTATTAGTCATCTTAATTATATTTGTTCTATCCACACCATTTAAATTCAAAAAGAATGCTTAAAAAGAAATCCAATTTTACCACCATGTTAACATATTCTTTATATCACTTTTGTTCTTAACTAAATTTTATATAAAACTTTGTGACTTGTTTTAAATTTTGAATCAATTGTAGAATTTGAGTCTAGTTTCTCTAAATTATGAAACTTTGCGAGTCCGACTTCTTGCTTATTGAATCTGAGTCTTGTTTGATTAAATTTAATGCAGAAAGTATGTTAGTAGTGAATCATCATCAACATTTCTCTTATTTTATTTATCGTAAAATGTTATGTGTTTCCTAATTAATCAGCTACGTGAGATAAATTTGATCTACAATTTCAAAAACTTTTTTTTTGGATGAACTTAAAAAAGATTACTAACTCTTCACTTGCTAATATTTATTCTTTTTTATTTTTTTTAACAAGCACATAAAATACTTGCAACAAATATCTTCCGATTAAATTAGAAATGAGTTTCCATTTAAATTATTTGTGGGAAACCCAAAATCGAAGTTTCTTCCGGTGAAGAGGAGCTTTCAGTGGAACCAAACCCGAATTCATCCAACCCATCAAAGAACCCTTCAGGTAACCCATCCAAACCACCGTCACTTTCCTTCACCGACCCTTCCACCACCGCTACCACCGCCGCCGCCGCCGAGGTCTCCTTCTCCTCTTGAAGCATAGGCAAATGCCCCTCGAACAGCGCCACGTGTCCAAACAGCTTGTCCTTCCGCGAAAACGTGGTTCCGCACGAGCACTTCCACGTGGCCTCTCCCCGACACTGCTTCATGTGACTCCTCAAGTCCGAGAGCACCGCGAAGCTCTTCTTCCGACAGCGCTCGCACGACAGCGTTTTGGGACAGTGGCTCCTCTTGAAGTGGTTCCTCAGACAGAACACCGACTTCAACGGCCTGAACTTCTTGTGCGTCTTGTTGCGGTTGCATCCTTCGAAGGGGCACGAGAACCGCGTCGTTTTCCCACGCGCCCGGCTCGCGAGCGCGTCCGCAGTCTTGAACTCGTCCCCGTGGGCTCGCATGTGCATCCTAAGGTTGGCGTCGCGCGTGAAGCCCTTCCCGCACACCTCGCAGAAGTGGAGGTGCTGCGCCAGGAGTTCCATCGCGTCCAGCTCCACCACGTTGGTTTCGTTGTTGGGAGTCTCCGAGAAGGGAAGCACGTTCTCCGACGCGGCGACTAAGGCTGCGCCGTTGGTGATGACGTGGCGAATTGCGGTTAGGATCTCGTTGGATACGATGTTCATTTGGTGGTGCGTGAGGAGAGTGTGGGATTGAATGGATTGGGAGACAAAGCTCTGAAGCGAATCCATTCGTGTGCTGAGTTGGGAGAGGTTGCGAAGGGAAACATGCAGAGAATCGTTGTTGAAGTTGATGTTGTTTGGCATGTGGTTTTGAACAAGTGTTTATGTTTGTTCTGAGAAAATGATGATGATGAAGAAGATGATACTAGGATGAGTGTGAGTGATTCCATGAACACTTGTTCTTATATATGGTGTGATATGATGAGTGTTGTACAAACTTGAAATGTGAGGACACTGTGGCTTTTGTCCATACATGGGCACGTGTTGATGTCAATTCACACAAACAGCACTGGTTTTATATTTTTTTGACTTTCTTTTTTCTTTTTACCATTTTATTATTATATTTGTTAACCTAAAGTCACGGTGATACCAACTATTTTTATTTTTATATTTGCAGGAATTATTGGAATCATTAGAAGTAAATAGTCTAATTCTTTGCAACTCATCGTTTCGCTGCACTTTTCTTGCTATAATAAAATGTTTTATCATATCATATACTCTTTCTATATAGAAATATAACTTTAATTAATTAATTTTCGAGTTAATTAACAGCAATTTTATTAAATTTTCTTACAAAAAAAAAACTTTCTTAGATTAAAACTTGATATAAAAATTTAAATGTAATCTTATTGATTAAAAGTTGATTTTTGGAGATTATATTTAAATAGAGTAAAAATAATTAGAATTTATTTACTTTTACATTTCATCTAATTGTTTTTCTTTATAAACGAGGACGTCTTCTCAAATTTTTCCTTTTTTTTTTTATGTTGATCCCAAGTGACCTAATTTACATTAAAACACGAAAAAAAATCACATGACAATATATGATATCTAAAAGTAATAAAATAATTATATTAAAAGCTGTTCCAATATTAAGTTTATTAAAATATCGATTGATCAATCACTACATTTAAATGATTGAAGTATACTCTATAGTGAGTTTATTATGATTTCATCTCAATAGGTATTTTAATGAATTAACAGAGGAACATAATTATAAATATTTTTTTTTTTTACTTATAAATAGTGTGAAATTTTGTTGACGTACTACACAATAAAATTATTTATTTTCTAAAATGTATTTATTCACCGCTGTCTGTTCGGTGATTATAAAAGAAATATTACTGCTTTGCCCAAAATCTTAGATAGAAAGTGAAATATTTGGAAGTTTTGTAGACAATAGAATTAAGGATAAATAAAAAATAATTATTTTAAATATATTTATTAACATTTAAAAAAAACATTTTTATTTTACATTTACTTTAAAATCATATATATTAATTTACGTATCTGGATATCTTACATTGTATCCATCTATGTATTCACAAATCTTATACTTTTCATACATTACAACAAAAATAAAAAATAAAAATTAATAATCATGATGTCCAACAACTTGTTAGTTTTGAGATTATGTCTCATTGGACAGATAATAATATTATGATGTCATGAATAATTCATATATTTATTAATGAACTTCATATAAACCAAAGCAGATTATCTTGTTCTAATACTCCTAAAAATCACAAAAATAAAAAATAAAATTTATCTGAAATGATAAATTTAAAATTAAAATGTGTGAAAAGAATGAATTAACTCATAATAACATGCAGACATGGTTAAAGAAAACAAAATAATAACAAGCCCTTAACTTCTTTTAGGTAGCTGTAAATTTCTTGCAATGTGTTGCCACTTTGGGGGTAAAACTGACCTAGTTTATGTTTAGCTTTATTTATTTAAAAGAGTGAAATATTTATTTATAAAAACTTCTAAAGAGATATTTTTAAGAACATATCCTTACAAGATAATTGAACCCTTAATCCTATTCCGCCGGCCAGCAGCCATATCTGAATTATTATTCCTTAATCGCGCGTTTATTTCCCCAACATTCTTTTGTGTTGAAATATACGTCAATTATCTACACTTTTTGTTTTGCCAAATTAACTTATTATAACATCTTTCTTATTGGATCAACTTTGATTAAAACTAATTTTAAATTAAGCTAATTTAAATGACGTCATTTATATGCTTTTATTATAAACTAACACAAAACCATTATAATTACAATGGTCATTGTTTTTATTATTAAAAACTATCATCATCAACATTGTGATTATCTTTATTAGTATTGTGAATACTACTATACTACTAATAATATACTTTAAGAGGTTTATTTTTAATTTTTTTAAATTAATGATTAAATGTATGTTAGTTATTTGAACAATTATATTAAGTGTCGATAAAAATAATTTAATCCATATTTTTAAAACTTGGAGATAAAATCCATGACTCTAACGTCAAACAATACTATTCAATCTAAATTACTACACGTTAAGAATTGATGCTTGGAATTCAACATTTATGCAGAACAATGGCAATATATTTTTGTGTCTCTAGCCTCCTCATGTCCAATTTGTGTATGTCAAATTTTAACGTCAACATCACCCATCATCAACACACGTGGTGGTCCTTTAAGTTACATTTTTCGTAATTTTATTTATTATTGGTATTTGAAATCGAAAGTCTTTAGTCAATTTTTTAAAAATAATATTTAGAAATGACAAATAAATTTATCTTCATCGGTATCATTCGAATTTGTCTTTATTTTAACAGAAGATCTCCACAATATATGGGTACAAGTATAAGTATGGATAATATCCATTTTTTTCAATTGGGTATGAAAATGGAGATGAATATGTACATATTCGTCTCTTTTTCGTCTCCATAGTCACTCTAATACCCATCACACCCTCATCCTTATCCCTATTTAAACTACTAAAATACTCATAGTGTTGGTTTGATGAAAATACATCGTGCAAGTCTCATATCACCTATGATATATTTTGGAATGGGTAATAGTGGTTATATAATAGATTTAAGGTCCATGGTGTTTATTATCCTAAGTCAAAGACATTTTAAGCTTATTTGACTTGTATTCTTGTAGTTAAGTATTGTGAGGTTTAGGTTAAATTCTAGCTTTGGAAAGTGTGGGATACTTGGTTCAAGGGGTTTAAGAGTATTGTTTATGTATTGTAAGAATTTTCACATAGTATGGTTTTTATCCAAATTGGGTGATTTTGTTATTATTTCTCTGCTTATAGGGTGATTTTGTGGGGAATATGTGTGCTTTTCCCAACAAGTGGTGTCAAGAGCCTTTGGTTCGGTAGGATTTTTTCTTAGTATTCTTTATGGTTGTAACTTAGTTTGATCTTCCACATCAGAAAAAATTAATTTCTTGCTAGGGAATCATCCTTGGTTGCAATGACATTTACAAGTGCTATTAAGTGTGACATAGAGAAATTTGATGGAATGATCAACTTTGACTTATGGCAAACTCAAGTCAAAGATGTGTTGATACAATATGGATTACACAACACGTTAAAAGGAATAACTTCTGACATGGAGGAAGAGAAGTGGAAGGAACTAGATAAGTTACTTGCGAAGATTTTTGTAGGTAATTTACTTACATATATCTTTGTAGGTAAATTATCTAAGAACTGTTTTGTATGTAAGTTACCTACGAACAGTTTCGACGTTGTAGTTTCGTAGATAAAGTACATAGGTAAAAGTTATCTACAAATCACATTTTTGTAGATAAAGTTACCTATCAGCTAATTACTTATGAAATGCGCTTTGTAGGTAATTCATATATAACATCAAGTTACCTATGAAAATTGCACATTACCTACAAATTATTGGCGTAGATAATCTCCATATTTCTTAAACGTATAGAGAATGTCAACTGCAAATGAACTTTGGGAGAGACTTGAAGGCTTCTATCAGGCAAAGGACATCTCAAATCGATTGTTACTAAAGGAAAAGTTTCATAGCTTATGCATGAGTGATGATACAAAAATCTCTTATCACCTTAGTAATATTAATGAAATTGTCTATGAATTAGAAGCGATTGGAGTCAAGATTGAAAAATTTCTAAAAGTAGCTTTTATCTTTCATATTCATTATTGATTTTATATGTCCTTGTATATGTTTTAAATAGAATTTATTTTTGGCATAAGAACTACATTCCTAATAATAACATTTAATGATATAAATTATATATATATATATATATATATATATATATATATATATATATATATATATATATATATTGTGTAGCTTAAAACTATTATACACTTCCAGTGACCATATTAATCAATCCACTTAAATTCTGAAATTAAGATTATATAGTCCAAACATTGTCACATGCAAGAGGTTCTAAATACTATTTAATAAAAAAAAAAATACTTCATGTGATAACCTTATTAATTTATATGAATACTAACAAAAAAAATATCATAATGATAATAACCATGTACAGGAAGAAAAGATAATGCACTCTTAAGTGTCAATATATATTGACACACAATTCGATAGAAAGGCATAAAAACATCAACAAACAATATCCACTCGTAACTCAATACAAATAAAATTAAAACTATACAAAGAAAATTTTGACTTGTAATAGATATTCGAAAAAATATATAAATAATCCAACACTAATAAATAATAAATAAATTTATATTAAAGATCAAGATATCAATTATCTTATTCGACATGAATAAATCATAAATAAATGAGATTAAAAAACGTCACCCTCAATTTAAATTGTTAAAAATAAAAAGTTTATGTTTTTTTTTTCTTAAATATTAAATGATCTTATTCATCTCAACTTTTAACTTAAAACTCTCAATTCACTTTATATTCCGAATTTAATAAATATATAATGATTACATTTTTATTAAGTTCAACAAGAACTAATAATTTTGTAAAAAGTAATTGAATTGAAACTGGACGCGCTTCTCCGGTTTTTTTTCAATAATAGGCAGTTCGGTTGGGTAAATTACAGTAGTAGGCATTTTTTTTTTAAATTACCATTATAGGCAAAACGTGTGGGGGCTGAACGTTTTTTGATGAAGAAATCGTTAAACCCCATGCGTTCTTAGGTCAAATCTGGTCAGAGGATGAAATCGTGTGGGGGGTGGACGATTTTAATAACGAAATCGTGAGGGGGCATGACATTTTCAAGAAGAAAACGTCTTGGGGTGTGACGTTTTTAAGAGAAAACGTGCCAGGGGTGCACGTTTTCACCTTTTTTCTTTTTTTCTGCTTTATGCACCCCCCATCCAGCTTTCTATGATTCCGGATCCTCATATTCTTTTGTATTTTATGCAATATGAACATGCTTTTAAGTGGTTATATATTGAAATTGTGCAGGAGGAACGTTTTTCTCCGTGTAATCGATTATCCTGTGATTTAATCGATTTCTACATGTGTTGCAGTGTTTCTGGGTTTAATGTAATCAATTACGGACAAACTGTAATTGATTAGAGAATGAGTGCATTATTTCTGGTTTAATTGTAATCGATTACAAAGGTATTATAATCAATTACAATCCTATTTTTTTTGTGTGAAAAAAGTTGATTAAATTCGAATTGGATACAAAGGCAATCATAGTAATGATTTTATAGAGTTTTTTCGTCCATTAGAGAATAAAGTATTTGAAATTATAGTGGATGAATGCATAAGATATGTTAATGTCATAAAAATTGTCTTAATTTTGACATTGAAGAAAGAAGAAAAAAGCATTGAAAAATAAATTTATTGAAGAAAAAAAATGAATAAATTATTGGCGAAATGGACATTGTCCCCTATAATGACCCTCAGTGCGACAATAAGAGCATTTTTTTGGTTTATCCGTAAGGGGTTGATCCATTTCGTTATGGATCCTAGTTGTTGTAGGTCGTCCGGAAACCTTGCGCCTAGTTTGTGGGTCTGGAATGAAATTAGGACCTGTATATGTTGACCAATAGTCCTCATTTCGTAGTGGATAGAATTGGATTTGATAAGCCTTATTTATGTAATCAAGATTGTAAAATGGATCGATAAAACATGTTCATATTGCATAAAATACAAAAGAATATGAGGATCCGGAATCATAGAAAGCTGGATGGGGGGTGCAGAAAGCAGAAAAAAAGAAAAAAGGTGAAAACGTGCACCCCTGGCACGTTTTCTCTTAAAAACGTCACACCCCAAGACGTTTTCTTCTTGAAAATGTCATGCCCCCTCACGATTTCGTTATTAAAATCGTCCACCCCCACACAATTTCATCCTCTGACCACACAATTTCATCCTCTGACCAGATTTGACCTAAGAACACATGGGGGTATAACGATTTCTTCATCAAAAAACGTTCAGCCCCCACACGTTTTGCCTATAATTGTAATTTTTAAAAAAAATGCCTACTACTGTAATTTACCCAACTGAATTGTCTATTATTGAAAAAAAACCCGCTTCTCCGATTCAGCTGTAATATATTATTATATAATGTATTATGAAAATGAAGTTGAAGACTTGCTTTTCACTTCCTATTTTTTATTTGGTCATAACAGACGGCCAACTTTTGCCTCGTTCGGTAAGTTCCTTTTAACAACTATAATATTTAATATTTAGATGCATGTATTCATCTATATTAATTATCAATAATTGATTACGTGTTTCTAAAATACAAATGCTCCCAGCACCTACTTTTATTAAAATAAATGATTACATTTTTTTTTCCATACAAATCGTGTCTTTCTTTCATCATAAATGATCATGTATAAAATATGTTTAAAGTTAGTAAGATTATTATAAACATATTTGAATATTTTATGCAATTATCCGATATCACATATTAAACTGGAATGATTACTAAGTTAATTCGCATGTTAGATGGTTGAACATTTTGCTTAACAAAAGAAACTAATGTATTTTTTGTTTAAATAAAATTATGTGAATTTTAAAGTATTTATATTGATTAATGGAAGAGTGTAAATTTCAAACAAAAATAAAACAAAGCAAAATATTTTATATTGAGGTAATTTTTATACTTTTGAATGGATAAAAATAATATAATCAAAATTTACATATTTAATCATTATTATTACTATGACAAAAATACATAATTTAATATTAAAATGTAATTGGATATTTCTTTTCAAAAAATGATAGTTTTGAAGTTATATTTGTTATCATTCTCATTTTAAATAATACTTTTACAATTTTATCTCTTTCATTATTAGATATTCTATATTTGAGGATGTTTTTTATCACATTCTAATAATTAATATAAAACTCCTTACTTCGATTATTTGTATCATGTTTCATAATGAATGAAAAAGTTGAATTTATATTATTTTTATCTTTCGATTATTGGTATCATATTTCATAATAAGTGAAAAAGTTGAATTTATATTATTTTTATCTTCACAAGTAATTTTCATTTTATCACTTTTAAAAATAATTTTATTCTTTTATTATTTATCGATATATTTATTTATAAAAAATAAAGATTTAAAAAATAAACCATCAGACTTAAAAACGGGTTATGAAAGAACGCATTTCAGTTAACTTTTCTTTATCCTCAATTTGTAAAATAGTTAGGATTATATGTTTTAATATAAATAAAGTAACATATTTACATTATTAATTACACAACTAAAATATTTCATATTTTAGAAAACTTTTTCTATGAATATTTCGACATACTAAGTCTACAGCAAAATTTATACAAAACTTATTTTATAAGAATTTTTAGAGAAAACTTGCCCAAATAATTTCACTGAATTTTATTAACAGTACTATAAATATGAAAAGCCAATTATGTGATTAAAAAAATCAAATATATAGTGTTTGTTTATCATACTTAAAAACAAAGTTTCATAATTACAATTATTTTTAACTATAGGTAAAATTAAATGTTTAAACTGAAAAATTACTAATAATACAGAAATAAAAGTTGAATATATATATATATATATATATATATATATATATATATATATATATATATATATATAATATGGAGCATCCCAGAATTTAAATTACAATAAAAAAATGAAGTAAAAATTGGGGGCTTTCTCGGGAGTCACGACTGGTTTGAAGATCAGAGAATGACGAAAAACAGAGAAAAAATAGGAAACAAAACAAGGGGACAGGGTGATAAGGTGCTGATGTCGGATTGTCCCAAATAATAATAAGAAAAAATGTTATTTATTGTAATTATGTACAGAGAAACTGGAATGCAGAAAAGAAAATATCGCCATGTTAAGAAGAAGAGAAGAGAAATGTCGTTGAGTAGATACTCATTATATGTTGTTACAATTTTCATATTTATGTTTGAATGACATAATAGGAAATTTTAGATCAGTACAAATTATTTTTTAAATGCTTGAAATTTACTTTGAAATTATAAAAATGATTGGGAGTGTTATGAATTTATTAAAGGATTAGATAAAAAAAAAATCAAATTAGTGACACTATCTTTAAGTTGCAATTTCCTTGTACTTATTCTATGTTCTTATAACATATAATCAATTGGATACATTTTATTCATATCAATTGTCTAATATATATATATATATATATATATATATATATATATATATATATATATATATATATATTAATGATCTTACATCACTTAAAAATCAAGATAAAAAATAATTTATATACATTTTTTTAATGTAAAGGGTCTTTAAAAAATAAACTTATAATAGAGTTTTAAGTTCTAAAAAAATTGAAATATAAATATCAGCCCTAAAATTGAAATACTATTTAGTACATTCTTTTATCAAAATTGATAATAACAAAAAGTTTAGCCGGATATAGATGTTATTTTAAGGTAATAAGATATAATTTATATACATATTTTTTTAATGTAAGGGGTTTTCAAAAATAAAATTATAATAGAGTTTTAAGTTCAAAAAAAATTGAAAAAAAAAACGCCGTCTGTGGGGATCGAACCCACGACCACGTGGTTAAAAGCCACGCGCTCTACCACTGAGCTAAGACGGCTTTAATGAAAATATTTTAAAAGAAGGAAAAATTGTCCTTTATCCAAATTCTATTATCTTTGCGCAGTTCGACAATTTCGTCCATTATCCTCAAAACAAATGCTTTTATAGATTCTGGTATTACTGCGTCCCTTATATCTGTTTCTTGTTTGATATATTCACCAACTTCTGTTCTTAGCTCTCGACAAAATATGTTTGTTATTCCATTTCATATTTTTTCATTTAGGTTTCCGCTATTGCCAATGTTCAATTAACGTATCATCTCACTCACTCGCAAATGTGTTGAACATCATATTTTTGGAGTCAATTTAATTTCAGTGTCTTATTTACTGTAATCCTGCATAGCCAACTTTTGATACTACTATTGATCATATTGTTAAACAAATTGTACACCATGATTCTTTGGCCATTCAGTGCGTGTATCACAGTCCAAAAATCCAATGTAATAAAATCTTCCTTCAGGGTTCATTACTCTTTTAATTCAAAGTTTTCTTCTGTATGCAAAACTAGTGAAAAAAGAATGTGATATTTTGAGCCACACACTATACTACCAATGTTTCAAGTTTTTCATAACACATTCATAGTAGCTTCCTAGAAGAAACAATCCAACAACCATTATTCACCAATGAATTACATAAGCAAACAAATAATCAACAACCAGCGATTCCAAATCATGATAAAATCAAACTAACATTGTAGAAGCCAAACAATAATAGAAAAGAGAAAATGGAACCCTACATGGAAGCAAAACACAGAAAACTCATTCCTACACCGAAACTAAACACGTCCAAAAACATTTCAATTCATTGCACTATTGAAACCAAAATCACGTTGATCTCAACATCAAATTCCGATAAAGGAACATACCAAGACTCGATCACACATAAAAGAAACAATGCTGAGACTCGGATCAAATTTCCTCATCCCCATTTTTCAAATTCGATACATCAATAATCCCAACCCTCTCACTCTCCGGCAAAACCGACCAATTCGGAGACTGCACCGCGCGCAGCCACCGGAAATCATCCACATTTTCCCAATTCCCGGTCTCCGCGTCGAGACCGGCGCCGCGAAGATCCTCCTCAATCCCTGGGTAACTCAAACAATACGGCGCAAACCTCACGCCGTTACTGTCCTCGATTATTGGCTTACTCCTAACCCTAAGGTAGAAATCGCTTTTTCTGGCAGAGTGAATCCGAATCTGATGCGACGCCATCACGAAGACGCAACCCTCAGCTTCCTCGATAAGAACAGAGCCAGTCACAGGCCCCACGTAAACCCTACAATTCTTCAACCGGTGTACGAAAAGCGCCCTAACGGAACCTATTATCCTCACTTCGCAGGAATCGAGATCCGAAACGGCGAATTCCCCAACCTCGGAGCCTCTGAACTCGGCGACCAAAACCTCACCAACTTTGTTTCTGAAGCCGGGAGATTCACGCGCGGCGAGGCGCGTGTCGGGAATGGAGGGTTGAGGGGGTTGTTTGGGTTGCGGAATAGCGGTGTCCTTGGGGTCCTTCTTGGTGGGTTTATTCTTGAAGGAGAATCTGGTTTTGGGGATGAGTTGGTTGGTGAGGTTTTGGAGGGATTGTCTTAGGTCGGAGACGGTTTTGAGGGAGGTTCGAACGTCGTAAGAGGGTAGGAGGTAGGAGTTTTGGGCGACGAGTTTTTCCAAATCGGAGATTGATTCGGAGATGTTCTGGAAATGGAGTTTGAGGTTTGGTGGATCGGAGGAAAGAGATTGGGATTGTTGGAGTTGGAACTCTATGGAGGTTTTGAGTTCGGAGAAGTGTGAGAGGACGGAGGAGGTGGATTCAGTTGAGGATTCGGGGTTTGTTGAACGGCTTTGGGGGCGCTTCGAAAGCCTTTCTACCATTGCTAAGTGCTTCTTCTGTTTCTCTGTTTCGTCTTCCATGGAGGTTCAGTCTTCGTGTTTCTCAGATTCCTCAAACTCAATTCATAACATAATCATGGAATTACAAGACTGTTGCTTGATTTGAGTTTCGGCGGTCTATTTTAAATAGGGATTTTTGTTCTGTGGTGTGGTTTTCGTTACCGCTTTTTTCATAATAATCAGATAAATAAAATTAGTTTTTTTAGTAAATAAACTATAGGATAGGAGGGAACAAAATCAATTAAATTGATTTAAGTTAATGATTAATAAAATAGGGGTACACAACCTTGAATGTACGAGACATTGTCAAGTTAACCCTTAAAGAACAAAAAAATTGATTTTGTTGTTAAATGTGTAAAAAATCTTTCAATTAAGTTCTGTTTTTTAAGTTTTGTAGAACCATTTTGTTATTAAAATATAATTTTAAGAATCAATTTGATACTAAATCAGAAACTATTTTGTGATTAAGGAATGATATTTAGGGGCTAATTTGTACTTTTCTCACATTAGAGATTTAATCAGATTTTTTGTTCTTTTAAAGACTAAATTGGCAACAAGAGCCAGATTAATAAGTTATTCTTTTAATAAAAATATAACGAAATAACTTTAACTATTTTTTTTGTTAAATAACTTTTCCAAACAATGAAAATTTAGTCCATTTTCTGTGATGTTATCTTTAATTTATTGAATTTTTTTTCCTGCAATTGTATTGATTTAAACTGTTGCAATTCATTTATTTGATTCTAGTTTTAATTTAAACAGAGTAATAATACAGAACAATACCATATTCTAATCTAAACACAAACGCTCCTCATGCATACTATTTTTTTTAGTTTTATAATTAGTATCCTTAAAATCAATCCAAAAGTTATTTGTATTCGTTGATGGTCACAATTTCTTCGTCGTATAAAACGGACTGAGTTCATTTTCAGTCACATAATGTGGCATTTTATTTACACAACAAATTTTATAATTAAAAAAGGAAAACATTGTGAAATCTAATAAATTATGTTATGAAAATATTAATACAACATTATCATATAAACTATTGGATGAGTTGTTTTATGAATATCAAATTGTTAGAAATGGGTGCTTTACTAGTTTATACTTGTTTCGTTACCATAGTAAAATAAGATGGGATAAAAATAGTTTAACAAAATTATAATAGGATAAACCAATAAGATTTCACTCAATCACTTGCCCTTCCGAAACAAATGCATCATCAAACTGATTGACAATTGTTGACACTATAAAGCTCCAAAAAAATGTGATCGTTTATGCAAGCAACTAAAAGCGATTTTTTAATAAAATTGAAATTCCAAGTTAAGAAAATGTTTATCTTGATTTGAAGGATATGAATCATGGTTTTGATCATGAATCTCTGGTCACAAAAATAAAAGGCATGAACCTTCTCGCAGGAACAACATAAAATTACTACCAACAATATATTATACACAATGAAAACCACTGAACTCTGTAAATTGCAAATTAAGTGTTAGCTCACGCAGCCTTTTCAGCCTCTGCAGCTTCTGCTGCTGCTTCTTCCTCCCGAAGCTTCTTTAAAGATGGAGGTGGTCTTACAACAATGCTTTTCTTCCATTTTTTATCAAGCTTTCGGGACAACCTCTTACCGATACCCTCCTCAATTTCTCTTTCCCTCTTCACAGTAAGCATGCGAGCAATCTGTATGGATATGTGTAATCACAATATCATTCACCTAAAGTATAAATAGAGACAAGAAATGCACAATGTAGACTCCAGAAAAGGACCTCATTTGTTAGTAATTGGTAAAGCCATCTAGCATCATTTCATCATTTTAAGTTGTAAAAAGATCATAAGTAATAAACTAATAAATTATAAAGATGAGGCTAGATCAGGAAGGAGAAATCGAAATTCTCTCCAATCTCTCCACTGGGCATATCTTGAATTGGACATGGTACCAAAACACTGTGATCCCGGTGTGCTTTTGTTGCAAGGAGAGATAGAAACAGAAGGAATGACAATTTCAGTACTGACAGAATCTCAGTAGGAGTTCTGGAGAAGGTCAATATTGTTTAAAAGATGAAAATGGTAAATGGCAGCACAAGTGAATTTTATTGGGGACTTAAATTTAAAATTCAGAAAAAAGATTGACGTATTTATCTATTAAAGCTCAACTGAGTGAAAATTATGACATGACCAAATGAACATCGGAAACCTGCTTGGCCACACCTGGGAACATGAGTTGTAGACATTGTAACTGCTTCCCAAAGAAACTGAAGTACACATCTCGCACAATTGAATATATTTTTTCACTGTATTTTCATGTTCATACCTTAGAGACATATGATGCTAATATGCTATAATTTTAATTTGAAATAGAAGTTGGTAGGTCACACTTAATCTATGCCCGAAATTGGAACCAAGCGTACATGTCATAGGACCATTCAAATCCGGTTAGCTGTCAGGGAAATTTGTTTCTAAGTGAGCTTTCCCTTTTCAGGTTCAGAGAATAAACACAGTATGTGTAGGAGATTCAAATTTATGAGCTCAGATTGGACTAATTCATGTGAATCTAGAAACAAGAGTTCTCAAAACTTAACATTTTAATGAATGAATGACAAATTTTGTAGTTTAATCAACCAAAACAACTGAGTTGTACATAAGCATATACAAAGCACAAAAAATACAAAGAAGGAAAAGTTAATGGATGAAATGGTCTTCACATAATTTGTGCAGAGGGCATGGGCCAAGCTATCACCACTTCATGAAGTAAAATATATTAGTAGCTGACTACACCAGATATTTGCTTAAGGGTTTATGCCATAAAATTGATGGTAAAACCAGTTAGAATAAGATTTAAAAGAGAGCTAATATTAACAAGCCCCACAAAGAAATTTATTGAAATTTGCTCAAAACAACTTGTGAGAGTTGTAAGCTATTTCTAGAAGCTCTAGTAAGCTCAACCAAATGCCACTTTAATCACTACCGATTTACAGCCTCTCACCTTGCATTCCAAATTCCAATGTTCATCTCACTGTTGAACTTAATGAAATTCCCTTTTAGTTTCAAACTTTACTCTAACAGAGAGAGGAAAGAACAGAAACAGGATCCGGATCAAGGCTTCTTGCCTCTACATTTCCCTTTACAAAAGGCAAGTGGAATGGAGCTAACACTCAAGAAGGTTTTACAAAAGGGTCACTACCATATGTTTTATTGCAATGTCAAGGTTTTTGGAGTCTCTACAACCGCAACGTGACCACAATTGAGGTCCCCATTAGCTACATTGATTCATAATTTTTCACAGTATCAAGTATTGGGACATAACTGCAATATTAATTTGAAACATTCTCAAGCTTATCACAATAGTTAATTTCAAAGTTAAAGCAGAGAAAACCAAACTAAGCTCTCTCACAAACTTCCATAGTCATAGTTTGTAACCAAGAAAAGAAAATATACATTAACGAATGCACGTAATCTTATTATTAGTTCAAGTGAGCTTGTAATCAAAGGCATACCAAGTTAACCTAAGCAGAAAAAAATGACTTCCAAAAATTAGGAGGGAAGAAAAAAAGCAAGTACCCTTTTGCGCATACGGCCGAATTCACTGGACTTGAACTCGTTTCGAGCGGATTTCTGAAGGCGAAGCATGACAAGCTCTCCCTTAAGGTCGATAACCTCTTCGTTGATTTGTTCGGTGCTGAGTTGTCTAATTTCCTTCAATTCTTCCGCCCTCTTAGTCATCATCACCACCGGCACCGAAGCGGCGCGTTTCGCGAGTGGAACGGAGCATGTGGCAGTGCGACGGAGCTGAATGCCAGTGAAGGAAGATTTGAACGGCAACGGCTTCGGGAGAAAGCTTATGGTTGAAGAAGAAGGTGAAGCCACAGAGAGACTCAACATTCTCCGCTCTCTCTTCTTATTACCAGCGAAGTGGATACAATACCAGGGTGTTGCAGATAAGATCCAACTTCGTCTTCTTTTATGGGCTACCCAATTTTATTTTTACGCAATTTTTTGCAACATTGGGTGAATTAAAGTAATCTTTGTACCCAGGAAAAAAATATATTGGCAATTTTGTTAATTTTAAAAAAATTATATTAATTATTTTATTATAATAACTTGTTCGATTTAGTATTAGACAAATGAGAAGCACTTGTGTGGTTTATATATATATATATATATATATATATATATATATATATATATATATATATATATATTTTTTTTTTTTTTTTAATTTTAACTGTGCTTTTAGTATCCGAAAATTAGATTAATTTTTAGTTCCTCAATTTTTAAATATTATAATGTATAAACTATATTATATTTAAAATATAATATTTTACAATATTAAAATATTTTTAAAAGGAATAACACTATTCGAGTAATCATACATTATATTTAATAAACACGATAATTAAAATATTATTATTTATTTATTTATTTACAATTTCATAAATTTTTTGTGAGCTGTAAATGTAGTATATGTGATCATTGTGCTAATAATTACAAATCGTTAACATATGTGATTTAGATTACTTGGATTCTTTGACTTTGAGATTTAACTCTCGACTGTCTGGGATATACACTATAAGTTTAGAACAGATTGATCTACTCGCAATAGTTATTGTATCTCCAAAGAAATACTATATTTTGAGAACTTCAATAATTAACAACTTTTGTTAATTATTTGAGATATTTGTGAACTATTTGAGTTTATTTGTTAAATGATCTTTAAAATTATATGATTTATTAAAAAAATATATTCAGACAAAAAAATTAACTCAGCTATTTAAAAAGAACTTGTCTAAATATTAAAGTTGACGTGAATGACTTATTTATATAAAAAAAATTGAAAAAAAAATGTAGAACTTTGTTAAAAACATTAAAATTAATTTTGAAATTTTTGTTTCATAGAAAAGTACGGTATATTTATCTACTTTGATTATGTAAATGTAATTTTATTTATCGGGAATTCAGTTTGATCCATTTTTTACATGTTTTGATAACTAAATATTTTTTATTTAAGTGTACTTTATTTGGTTAACAAATATTTAGTTTTTAATTTTAATTGGAGTATGTTTATGTTTCGGTATGTATGATGCATAGTACTAATTTGATAAGCAAATTATCAACTTTGTGCACCAATTTTACCTACACGCTAAGTAATTTGTTTGTTCACATGGACTTTCACAAGAATCTCACGAATAACAATCAATCATTTTTGTTTGATTTTTTGAATTTTGGCAAATATGAGAATGAAGATTAATAACAAATGGAAAAGGTAAAAAGTATATGTGGTTGAATTCGAAAGAGGGATAAATAATTTATGAAAATTATCGATCTGAAGCATCAATTTTGCCTACACGCTTAAAAAATTCAATTGTTTGCTCACAAGGACTTCCACAAGGATCTCACGCATAACGATTGGCCTTTCTGTTTGGTTTTGGAATTTTTATGAAGATGAAGATGAAGTGTAATAACAAATGGATTAGGTGAACAATAAACATGGTTGAATTCAAAGGAGGGATACAATGATTGATAGAAATGCTATAAAACAATGATAAATAAAAGTAGCATTTGTAGAAAAGTAAATTACTAAGGAAAGTAGAGAAACTTGTAACAAAAATCAATGAAAGTGGTGATCCAAATTAAAACAATCAACATTAGTTTACCAATTTTTGTTATTCCTGATATTTAAGAATGTATGATTTGTTTCATAATTTGTCACCATTGTAAAATACAAAATAAACCTATTTATATTTTATAACCCTTACCCAAGTGGTTACAAATTTTGAATTCAAATTGAACTTAACCACAAATAAGTACCTCAAAAATACTTTCGACGGTTTTAAGGTCCGCATGGTCAAGCAGTTATCATCCATTAAATTTATAGGTCGATTGTTATTTTGTTCTTCTTGATTTGCTTCTTGACTTTCACTGATTGGTATCTTTGACTTTCATGTTCCCTCAATCAACTTGATGAAATAAGCTCAAGTGGCTTCCCAACAATTGCATGCTCGTCTTATGCCATCTATCTTGTAAAGAAGCACTTGGTCAAACATCTTTGTATAATATATAATTCTCTTTGGTTTACAACTATTGAAGCGTAGTAGATGCAAGACAATATCCAAACCACTTTTGAAAGCAACAATGACCTTCACAAATACCATCATTGTATTTCTATGTGCTATAAATCTTCGTTTCTCGACCTTCGTAAAATTTGACTAGGTTTCAATAGATTGACATCCTAAAGTCTGACAATCGATTATCTACATATAATTTACCTTATTAACATACAGTTCTACAACGATTCTCAATCTCTTAAATAATTTCTTCTCATTTTTTGATATCCTATTAATAATTGTCTATTTTTATTTTCTTTTCATGGATTTATGTAAACATATTCCATTATTACGTATAATTGTGATTAAAACATGGTGAACATGTTATTATGTAAATAATCACTACAAAATTTAAATAAAAAAAAAACAGTCTCATTTTCTTATCAAAACCTAGACAAAAAGATTTAAAACAACATTAATAGAGTTTTATTTGTAAATGAAGTTTTCAATTCAGAAAATAAATAAAAAATTGTCAAAGAAATATAATATCAAAATCAGGTTAAAGTTAAAAAAAATAAAAATTATGAGAAAAAGTACAAAGATCAATACGAAGTTTAAATGACCATTATGTTAGTAATATGTTACTGTACGAGATTAATATCGTCTGTGGAGAAAAAGAAAGTCTTAAACCACTTGTATGCTTTAACCATTTATTAATTACTTGTTTTGGTACTTTTACTCTATCTAGAGTTAATCTTGAATACAATTTATAAACAATTTTCTTGCATAATTTATTTAGGTTATTTTTAAGATAAAAGTATGACACAGACACTATAAAGGAAGTGAGTAAACAATAATCATAACATCCCAAAATTTCTTGAAGATACGCGTATGTCTAGTTTTAAAAGAAAATGATATCATAAATACAAAATTATCACATAATTTAAAAGTCCATTTTAACTCATTTTTATTTTTTTCTTTCTTATAACACTTCAAGTCAGTATAGTTTAAAATAAACTCCACCAAGTTTAATGGTGTGCAATATTTTTTTATCATATTTCTTAAGGCTTCCTTTTTATACGAGTTTTGTTTTTATTTTATGGCTTTTCTTCTTTTCGATTTGTTTTCTTATGAATGAAATTTCTCCAAGAATGGTGCACATTACTCGAATGTTCAAAATAATTTATAATAAATAAAATTGATTATTAAGCACAAACTTTTCTGTAATTTTGTTTCTCTGAAAGGCATTTCACTCACGTGTTTGAGCTTGTACATATGTTTTTATTATAATATTTTTGAAGCAAATTTTTTCATTAAAAACAATAGATATTCAAGAATATTCAAGAAGTGTTACTGTATAAAATAAAGTTCATAAACAAAAAAAAAAGTGTCTATTAAACATGTCATTTAAATATATTTTTAAGAACCAAACATAAAGTTTATTCTTGTATTAATAAATTACCATTCTCTTAAATCTTCTTACGAAATTTATACATAACATGTGGGATATTTACAAATTAATTAATTATCATCAAAACTTTTACCTCAAATAAATAAGTAATAGTTTGTGTGTTTATTTTTCTTTAACCATACTCTTATATTTATTGACTTTTCTTTGAATTGAGATGTTTGAGATAAATTTGAATTACACGAAAATCTAGTTTTCTTTTGTCAAAGATACTGAGACATATAATGTTAGAACAAATCTGTTATTTCTTTATTAAATTTTCCTCAATTCCTCCTTAAATTTTCATCTGCATTTTCGTCCTTCTTCGTTTTGTTTCTCTCTCACGGGAAACCCTTGTTTCATTTCTTGCTATCATATCTATAGAGAAAACCTGACACCAGAAAGAGGTTCTTTCTGCGACAAACCCTAGCGATCCAAACGGTCATTCAGCATTTCATGGTGCGAATCACCGAGTTGAATCGCATAGCAATCTGAGTTTCTGATCGGTTGACGCGGTCATGGGTGCTGCGGGCTCCAAGCTTGAGAAGGCTCTTGGCGACCAATTCCCCGAAGGAGAACGTTACTTCGGCCTTGAGAATTTCGGCAACACTTGTTACTGCAACAGCGTCTTGCAGGTCTTCAATCCGATTTACGATTTTTCCTTTTAGTTCTATTTTTTTCGTGTTCCATCGATACTCTAATATTTACTGCATCTTTGCTTTTTGTTCTGGTTTCTAGTGGTGAATTCTCTATTCTATTAGAGTTGTTTTTGTTGCAATTTCGAGTGTATTGTCCAAATAATTTAGTGCTTTAAGGCATATCAGTGTTTTGCACGCTCCGTTGATCTGTTCAGTGGACTCTTCAAGTGCTGGATTTTTGTTATAATTCATAGTTTTGTTAAAATTAAAAGTTGGATATGTTGTTCAATCTTTTGTACGCTTCATTCAATTGTATCATCAGCGTTTCTTTTGGCGTAAACGTCAATTTAAAAATTGTTGGCTGGTTGCACTCGTTGTGTTTGCCATCTAAAAAATATCAGTAAGGGCACTTGAAGTGTCTGGAGAACTTACTTCAAGATTGTCGGTTTGCTATTTTTCGCCATGTTTTTTAGGGTTCTTTTGCTAACAAGTTTCTTGTTTTGCCTCCTTGTACAGGCACTATACTTTTGTGTTCCTTTTCGCGAACAATTACTGGAGTATTATGGAAATAACAGAAGCATACTGGATGGGGAAGAAAATCTTTTGACGTGCTTGGCGGATTTGTTTTCACAGGTAATCAGTCCGTAGTTTGGAATTTTTTGGCATTACATACTTGATGTCCCCCGAGCTTGTTTAGATTTGGTTGGTCAAGGGTTATTCACCATTTGAAAGTTGTACCGCCTTCACTAATAGTGGTTGTATTGCTTGGCATGGACTTTAATAGAAGGAGCTCTTGATTTCCTAGATTTGTTCGATTCTTCATTTATTTGATCATATGAATCAAAGTACATTTTTTTTTCTTTGATACCTCCTTGTGGATCTTGTCATCTTTATTTTTGGATTTGTGACTGTGCTTTCTCTAGTAACATTGGCTACCAAATGACATTGACCATTCAATAGACAGATCTGAGAAAACTTGGATGAATGTAAAATGTTCTTTCCATGTACTGTAAAATGTTCTTTCCATGATCTTATTTAAGCTCTTGCTGTTCTTTATAGATTTCATTTTCTTAACCATTATGTTGAAGGATTTTTGCAATGCTGATGAAATTTGTGTTTGTAACATACAAATATGCATATATGTTTATTTTATGGTTCAGTTCAGTTTCAGTTCTTCCTTGCAAAGCATACTGTGGATTTTTATTATATTGATCAGTTGAAGTTTATCAAACAGGACTACCTACCTATAATGTCTAATATATATATATATATATATATATATATATATATATATATATATATATATATATATATATGTAGCTGACATTTTTATTTTTAACTTTTGTATTCTTTCCTGTTGCTCTTTTTCTGAGAAATATGGAATTGACATGGATTATCTAAATTTTACATTAAGTATCTTCTTATCTGAGAAATTGTTTTATCTTGTCTGCAATGTGTTTTATGTAGGTTTGTCCTATTTTTTACTTGTTTCCCCCCTTCCTCCTTGCCTTCAAGTTATGTGAAATTGGTCTATTTAATATGATGCTTGCCTAAATCTGTGTCGATGTATTCTTGAGTATATGTATTATGTGTGCATGAGAAATGACTCTGCGCTATTTCAGTGTGCTTTTTTTAGTACTTCCATCGTGTATATCTTGCATTTTTGTCTAATTCATTGCCTCAAATGTCTATTTAATAGTCATTTACATGTCTATTTAATGGGCACTTACACCCCATCTCTTATGATGCTCAAGAACTTGCTTGATATTTGTAGTGTGCTTTTAGTAAGTATCTTCATTTTGTATATCCTGAATAATATTTTCCAGTTATTTTTGTGAATCAAATATCCATTTAATTTTAGTGGCATTTGCATGCCTATTCATTTGTCTCCTGGTTGTAAATGTAACGTATTTATTTCTTTTGGTGTAGATAAGTTCCCAGAAGAAAAAGACTGGTGTTGTTGCTCCCAAACGATTTGTACAGAGGCTGAAAAAACAGAACGAACTCTTCCGTAGCTATATGCACCAGGTATGTGTTTAAACTGTCAAGAATGAGTGCAGAAAGGCAATTATTCTAGAAAACCTGTAAATTTATTTTGGCTGTAATGTTTATATTACAATAAGCAGGTTAATTTTTATCATGCTCACAAACAAAGTTTGCTATGTTTTTATTATTCTCCCTGCTTATGAAAGTATGTTATGCTTATGGGCCTCTTAGGCACATGCCCTTTCCTATAAGATGCAGCTTATTTAAACATGAATCCTAGCTAGAGATGCTACAGTATGTATTCAAGATTTACACTGGCCTTGTTTTGAGATATATTGTCAGTTGTCATGTTGGTGGACCAAATTTTCTTGTTTACAATTTGTACGCTTGAACTCGGTATGAACATCTTTTTATAAACAGGAAATTCTTTTGAACTGTTTGTAATAAAATTAATTTGAAATGGTCATGTTGCTTGTACATTTTTGGGCCTTTTTTATATACATGAACTGGAATTTGTACCCTAAACCCTAAACGACGGCAGAAGCGGCGGCAATGAGCGGCGGCGGGACGGTGGCTGTAGTAAACTAACCTAAGCTCTAGATACCATGTAAAATAAGATGAAATAGGGTTTTGGGATTAATCTCCCTTGTGTAAACCCTACACAAAGGACAGTTTATTTATATTGATAATGGGCCAAATCCCAGAAATACATAATGGGCTGAGCCCAACTATTAAACACAATATTATATCATCTAACAGAAGCATATAATACCATTACTTTGGCAACAACTATTTTGACTCTGGCATATTGTATCGTTACTTTATTATGTCTAATCATGCTTTTCCTGTGTATCAGTGATATATAAATGGTGCATTGTCTTATTAGTTTTTCCCCCTTCTCTTTTGAGTAAATTATCTTGTGACTCATGTTCAGTGTTCATCTTTGGAAATGCCTTTAACTGAGTTTGTACAATGACAATTTGTTATTTTTGAATGAGGTTGTTCATTATAAATGTTACCAAACTCATGTGCTGTATAAGTGTATTTGTTATTTCTTGATTGCTATTATCTGTTAAACTCTGCTTCATTGGTTGCATAAGGGCTCTCGTTAAAGTTTTTTAGTAGACAACATTTTTATTGTGGATCTTCTTTTTATGGTAGGATGCCCATGAATTCTTGAACTTTTTGCTGAATGAACTTGTTGACATTCTTGAGAAAGAGAGTCAAGCTGTAAAAGCTGCTGATCAGGAGACCTCACCACCTTCCGAAAAGGCTGTTAATGGCCCCAAGAATGGTCAAGCTAATGGTGTTCACAAAGAGCCATTAGTTACTTGGGTACACAAAAATTTTCAGGTGACTTGCTTTGTCAATTTTTTTACATTTTTTTGTATGTTTCCTGCTGCATGAGAGGGGACCATAGATAGCTAACTTTCTATTTAATCAGTCAATTAGCATCTCTTTTAAAGTGCACCTGAATTGTTGTTTGCTAGTTTAGCTTTTTCTTAAATTTATGGATAATCCATTCATATTGGCTTTTATGTAAATTATAATGGAAACCTGTGCATTTTCGCAGATTCTATTACACTATTAATTTAATATAGATGAACTTTATTACTAAACAATATGCAAAATAGTATTTTCACTGGTACTTTATTTATTTTTATTGTGGGGAGAGGGTGTGGTTGATCTTCCCCTGCACTCTAGTGGTACAATGTATTTTTTTGGAATTTTATTGTTGTAACTTGGTCTGACCAGGGAATACTCACCAATGAGACAAGGTGCTTGCAATGTGAAACAGTGACAGCTCGAGATGAAACATTTTTAGACTTGAGTCTTGATATTGAGCAGAACAGCTCAATTACAAGCTGTTTGAAAAATTTCAGTTCCACTGAGACACTGAACGCTGAAGACAAATTCTTTTGTGACAAATGCTGCAGGTATATGGCTTTTTGGCACAATTTGTTTCTGTAGTTACCTGTTCAGCCGTTTTGAATCATGTGCATAGCTGAACTAATCTGCTGCTTGTTTATCTAGTAAGAACAACAGCAATCGAGTCTTGTCCCACTAGATTTAATTGTCTGTGTGGATTTGTCATGTCATTTCTTATGTTGAAAACGAAATTTTGAGAAAATCTTTTGGATCAAGATCATTTCCAACAGTTTTTCCTCAAGTTTCTAGAGTGCATCTTCTACCTTTTGTAACTGGAGTGAAATAGTTTGTGATCAAACACCAAACACATCTCGAAAAACTTAAATACCTTATTTTATGGGAATTTTCATCTCCTTTTTATAAAAAAAAAAATGCAATTCATGTTTATGGACCAATACTACAATTTTAAAAAAGAAAACCATGCTATGTTCACTTCTCCATTCATTGACAGTTTTCTCTACCTGTTATTTGAGTGAGATTTGTCGTCGTCAGTTTAGTGAGTGAAATATGTGTGCAGTCTGTTTCTTGTGTTCCATGTCCGTACCGAGATGTAATATTTTTTATTGTATTAGTTTGCAAGAAGCTCAGAAGAGGATGAAGATAAAGAAACCACCTCACATCTTGGTCATCCATCTTAAGCGTTTTAAGTACATGGAGCAGCTTGGTCGCTACAAGAAGCTGTCATATCGGGTTGTTTTTCCCCTGGAGCTGAAGCTAAGTAACACTGTTGAAGATGCAGATATAGAGTATTCTCTATTTGCGGTAGTTGTCCATGTTGGGAGTGGGCCCAACCATGGGCATTATGTGAGCCTTGTGAAAAGCCATAACCACTGGTTATTTTTTGATGACGAAAATGTAGAGATGATTGACGAATCTGCTGTGCAGACGTTCTTTGGATCATCACAGGAATATTCAAGTAATACAGATCATGGGTACATTTTGTTCTATGAGAGCCTTGGCTCTGGTAACAGGAATTAGATGGAGGAGTTCTACAACTCTTCTGTAATCATTTGGACTTCTTCTTTTCACCAGGTTTCCATATTTATTTTCCCTTTCTACCGTTTTCCCTTTATTCAACATCCCCCAGAGGATTCGGGTTGTGAAAATTTATACTTAGGTGGTTGCCATGTACAGTGGATAGTGTTAGCACTGTCCTTTTTCTTTTTACTCTTTCTCACAATAAGAACAGTATATATATCGGGTGAAAATTTCACCAACGATGTGTATTCATGGTTGCAAACGCTCAACCAACATTAGAAACAAATGAAAATTGATCCTAACTCGTGCTAGATTATATTTTGTATTGTTTGTTTGACCAACTCCTAGGTCGTAGGCAGGCTTTTTTTCCGAGGTCTAGTCAACATAAATCGTGTATGTAAATTCATAATTATTGGAATTGTCCACTATTCCGAATAAAAACTATTTTTGTGCATCCCTTTAACGCGGATGTTGGACATTAACTAACTGTTAGGGACAACCTTTTCTCCTCCTGACAGTTAAGCATGCATTGAAAAATTAGCTTCATACTTTCATTTTGAAATTTAACCAGATTATTTTAGTGAATGAAGTTTGTGCATTGATATTGAATTAATAATTATAAAGCGTAACTTAATTTTTATAATATCCACCTACAGATAACTTTTGGTCGATTAAAGTATACATATTTAAAATAAAACTTTTGTAAAGGCATCTCAATACGTATTTAACTGTACAATCTCGTCTCTTTTGCAGTTCTATCTACAACGGAAATATTTTAGTTGTGTACATTGAGATATTTTTACCCGTAACTTGACTATAGTAGAATTAATACACACTTTTCTTCCCCTATCTACTTTTCCATTATTTTTAATTTTTAAATAGAGAGAAAAGGATTGTCTTTTCCATAGTTCTAAGGTTGGTTTTATTGGTTAGACATTTTTCTTTCAATGTTAGCAAGTGATACTTTAAAAAGAATTAGATTTAATATTACTATAGCGATGAACATAAGACAGTTCATGACCTAACTGTGCTGTTACATTATAAGCCACACAACTGACGATGAAATCTAACTTCTAAGTTGCTGTAGGCATGAAAATATCTTCGTCCAACAGTGCTTCAAGATCAGTGAGGTTATTGAAGTCTCTCATTTCTTCTGAATTGTTACAATTGCTATCATGCTTTACCTGCAAAAGATATACAATCAGTCTGCGCATGATGTCAATATTCTATGGGGTTCAGTGTTATCATACTCGATAGTCTACTTGTAAACTCAGTGTCCACATCATATGAATATTAATTCACTAAAATATTGTGAACAACTAAAATTACGTTAATGTTATTCTTGAGAAGGGAGAAATATTAAAATTAGCGATTGAGAGAAAAGGGGTAAAATACCTGATTTTCTTGGATCTCAGTCACTACATTCAACACCCTATGGTATTGGTCCCTTGCTTCTGGATACTGAATCATTGACTTCACCCTGGCTAGGGCTTTCTGCAATCTTTGCTCTGTTTGCTTCCTGCCTTCTTTTAAGACATCATAGTCATCCTCAGGGGAAGTTACATCTTGTATCATAGTTACCTCAGAATTGGCCTCTGATTTAAATCCTCGCAAGCCACTACCTTTTCGACGCCAACGCAAAATAACCTTCTCCAATATCCCAACAGACCAAATTATCTTTCCACAATTTTTCCTAACCTGGTGTCCTCTCACATGAGCCTATAACCACGGAAATAGACACCTTGTAAATTGGATCCAACTAAAAGGAGCCACAAGGACAATAAAATCAAACTCATAATAAATTCCATTCATTTGCACACATTACACACAAATGTACCTGAATTTTTACTATACGTTGTCGAATCATCAAAAATTCTTTTCTGCCCTTCCAACCGCGGAATTTGTTCTGGATACGTATTGCAGCAGCATGGACCGGCTCATCGCGTGATCCTGACTTGTGTGATTTCCCATTCATTTTTACAAGTGAAAGAGCACGTTCATCAGATATTCCAAATTTGTCATCACCAAATTCCTTCAGTTGCTTTCTCTGGAATGATTGCATTCTGAAGACTTGATGAATCCGAGCCGCAGCTTGGGTGGCATTGCACACTGCAGCCAATGAATCTTTCAGCGACTGTTCATATGATGGACCATCAAGATCATTAACTTGAGCAATGTTTTGGGTTCTTTGGACCACTTTGGTTCCAGAATTTTCTCCCACATCCTTGTTCAAATCAAGAGTAGTGAGTTGTGCACTAAGTGAAGATTCTGCGAGATACCCTGCAATTCCTTTATGCCCATTTGTAGAAGCTAGATCAGCTGGTGTTCTACCAGAAGGATGTTCTGGACATGGATCAGTCAGCAATCCAGGTGCTGCGCCAAGAGATATGAGGAAAGCAACTGTGCGCTCCCTGATAAAGTAAGGCACAAGAAAATGAAAATAAAATTCAAAGCATTAACAATTTTATCATAGATGTTCTCTCATTCATAACAAAAGGTTCTTCCAAGCATAGTATATCATAGGGTTTTTCAGTAGATTTTTCCTATAGTTTATTCATTTCATTATTAATGGCACTTCATCCTTCAACCCTATGATATTTAGTATCAACAAGTTAGCATTTGAACTTCTTTTAGGTCCATTTCACATATTTTCTCTTGGCACTAATCTATTCTCTCATGTACAATCATACTTGCAAAGCTGCAATTAGTATCAGTAAGCCATTTTATTAAGTTAGTGTAAGGTAAGTCGTGCTAGATTAATACGGTAAACTAAAAATTCGATTTTTACCAAATGTGCTTCATACTGCAAGCACTGAGGTTCTCACCTGCCATAAAATGCTGCCCAGTGAAGAGCAGTCCATCCATTTACGTCACGAAAGTTCACATTGACACCAGCAACTACTGTGGGTTCTAGGGCCCAATCGTAGCCAAGAGCAGCAGCAAAATGAAGCACACCTTGTCCACCCTCATCCAATACATTGGGGCCTTTCCCATCTTCTGTAATTTTCTGAAGGAGCCATGCGTGCAACTTATCTTTTAGAAGATTTTGAAGCAGCTGCTCCTGCAAATCTTCTGGAGAAAAATCTTTCTCTTGAGTAAGTTCCAGTAGCTTGTCCCAAACATCATCCTCCCCCCTTAGCAAAGAACTGATTTTAGTTCTCAGTTGAGATTTCTCATTTTCACTGATTGAATCTGAATTCTGAGGAAGGGCATGCCCCAGGGATAACAGTTCTCCAAATCGTCTACTAAGAGTAAGAAAAATGCTGGCTCTATCCTCAGCTGCAGTGTTGATTTCTTGAGTACAGTTGACCTGGAAATCAAATTCTCGCACTTCACTGCATGCTAACCTATTGGAACAAGTTACATAGAAAGGTACCCTCCCAGCCTTGTGTGGAGGAGTATGACAGCAAAGAACATCTTTTGCAAGTATCACTGCAGGCACTTCTACCTCACCAAACATGCATGACCATTTACATTGTTCTGCTTCTTGTTGGCTTCTTAAGAATCGTCCAGAAATGATAATCTATACATTTTGTTTTTCACAAGTGAAAATATAAATAATCAGAATATAACTGACAGATGAGTAAAAAGGCAACTACAGCAATTCAATGAGCATATCTAAAGGGAATACCTTAACTTCTGACCCTTCAAATGCCCAGCTTGGGGAATAGTCAATAATGCTAAAAAGCTGCTCATTGGAAACAGATGGATCCAATACATAGGTGTCCAGGTGCCCTTGGGAAGGAATAGTTGTGCTGCCAACTTCACTTTCACTTTCAACTGTATCCCAATAAGCACCAGAAGTAGATGGTTTATTTGATTCTTCTACATCTCCAAGCTCTTTACTCATCCATTGGTTAAAACTGTCAAGCTTCTTCAGACCCTCTTCTGCTGGGGATTCGTCTAACGGAGTCCTTTTAAAAGTGAAAGGTGTGTCTTCTATTCCATCCAGGGTTCTACTGGCCTCAAAATCTGATTTTAGTTTTTCTTTTGTATTCAGAAGCATCTCTTGAGGATCATTTAGCATTAGAACCTTGTTTTGTTTGTGTTGATGGAGAAGAGACTGTTCCAAGGATTCCTGAATATCAACTTCATTAACTTCATGCTCACAGTTGCTACAACTAGCCTCACATGCTGAGCTTGAATGGACATTGTCTATAGGCCAACTGGACACGCGTAAAGAATCAACACTATATCCCTGTTAACAGAGATGATTAGAATTTAATCAATTAAATGAGTTTAAAGGAAAGAAATAAAAGTTAAGTAACATGTTATCGGTCACAAAAGGCAAAATCAGTGCTTGATTATATACTTTTTCCACAGAAACATGAAACAGGTAATTACAAAATCAACAAAATATGCAGCATCATACCAACATCAAGTCTTTTGACTTTTGACAAAAAGATATAATACCCTGTCAAAGCTCCTCAAAACAGATTACACAGGCTGCATACTTTTACAGCTAAATATTATCATGCGACATAAAAATATTGCAAAAAGTGCTCCATGCAAATGAAGTACCAATAGTACCAGTACACAATACCTGCCAACTTCCTTCAGCTTGTATGAGACTTCCATTGTCATGCAGCTTAGCCATGCTGGTGGCCAAATGTGGCACCATTATGTCATATCCTTGACAAAAATTGCTACTGACTGCCATGTCATCAGGTTGCATTTCAGGAAATAAAGGCTGAAAAGGCATGTGTCGACTTCCTCCATTATTTTCTAAGATATCTTCCCATGAGGAAAATCCCAGGGGTTTTGGGGATTCATATATCAATCCACCATTATGAATGTCTACGATTTTTCTGTCTTGAGTGAGTGAGATGTAATTCACCTCAGCACTGACGGGTAACTTCTTTTGCTCATCTGTCCCAATTTCAATAGTAAAACTCATGTTAGTATGGACTTTCCTGATCAAAAAGGTCAGTATGTATAAAAATATTACACAAAGTATTTGATTTTAAGAAGTCTGATTCCTGTAATTACCTCAAAAGCTATACTCTTCAAATGATATGAATGTAAGACTGCGGTATGGTGTAAATTTATAGTGACAAAGCATAAAAGTTAAACTAACAATTTAAAATGAAGAAACTTACTTATGTGTGGGTGAGGAGAATAAGAATCAGCAGGTTGATCTATAATCTGCTCCACAGGGCGTTGTAACTCCAGGAAAGAATAAAACTCAGAACTTGCATGGCTATTGAATGCTGTAAAAATTACATCAATTTAAAAAAATTTAATACACAAGAAAAAGTGACAAAGGCATAAAAAAGGTTATTCAAAATGTCATCTAGATATGAAAAACTGAAAACAGGACATTTTAATTAATGTACAGCAAAAGAAGTACCAGATTCAGCTTCCTCATATTCTGATACTTGGGCACTGTTCATGCTTGTATCCATAGTTTGTGAAGGAACCTGGTAACTGTTTGGATGAGGTGTGGACGAAAAAGAAGAGTCCATCTCTGCTTTGAGCATAATTTTGTCAGTGTGTTGAGCACAAGGAAGAGATTCTTCATTTTCTTTAGCACACGTATAATTTGCCTTGGCTCCCTAATTATTTTGAACAAGACAGATGAGTGAAAGGAATGAATGACCAAAATGAAATTATTCATAGATGGGAAGACATATCATATCACGATTATTCCATTACACTCCTAAAAATCGTATAATGCTGAAATTTGTCAGAGCAAATTAAGAAAACACTGGCAGCTTTTTTTAGGAAAATCTAGTTAGATAATGCTGAAGTTATGATGGAATTGCCATGTTTTACTTTCCTACTTCATACATAATTCAGCAACCCAATTATATTTTACTAGTTCGTTATTCTTTTAATTGCACTGTAAATGTAGAAGTAAGCTATTCCTCTTGAGCTATTATCAAATAACAACTAGGAAAAAAATACTAATAAAATCTTAACCTGTTACCTTCACTTGTCGATAATGAACTAGAACAATGTTAGAGAGTTCCCTGCAACAAGGTTGAATAAAAAAGGGTGAGAAGGGGAGACCATTCCATAGACAAAAACCATAGAAAATAAATGACCAATTTCTAGAAACCGTAAATTATGCACAGGTTCTATATAATTAGTTCTAGGTAAAGCATACCATCCTCGAGCAAGAACAAACACATTAAAAGCAAATGTTCCTTCTTTCTGGATACTACCTAATATGAGATGGAGAATGAGAACGTAGAATTGTAGGAATTGGAAGTGAGCAGAATGAATGCAAAGAGCAGAATCAGGCAAAAGAAGACAAATCAAGAGGGAAATTTTTGGAGTAAACTTCGAAAACATTATACATAAACGCTTACTCTTCAAGCAGCCAATATGTACGTCTCTGAAAATTCTCATCTTCTTCTCCATGAGCATAGTAACAGTGCAACACATCCACACTTCCAGCCTGAGAGAATCATATTATGCCTCATTCAGTGCAACAATATATAAAGAAGAAAGGCTCTCTCATTACATTCTACTACCTAAAGACTCTAAACCTTTGACACAGAATATTTTTACCTTTAGTCTCTCATGTGCTTCTCTTACTGTTTTTCCATCTTTTTTCTTCCTCCAGTTGTGGCCATCCTTTCTGAAGTATCTCAGCACCTTCCGATCAAATAAGAAAAGTGAACCACCTAACGCCAAGGAAGAAATACGATAAGACCTAACGATGAGCATTATTACAATTAGGTTCCATTTAAATAAACTTCTCTATAAATGAATTGAGCTTCTCTCATAAGGTAAAATTAACTTATGTATTTTTAGAGAAATCATATACCAGAACTTCTATAGAAGTTATGTACATGAGTTGCAGAATTTCAATTTCACCTTTTTACTTTCTTCTCCTACAAGGGCATACATGCAGAGAAGTTTATTGAAACATGGATGTGATGTTGGGCATAATTTTGTGAAGTTTTCAGGCATGTCCCAGTACCCATAAGATATAAACTTCTAAAAGATTAAAATCCTAAACCTCCACCTTCCCCTTAAATAGAAAAACAAACACAATTTTACAAATCCGTTTCTCCTTATCAAGCTACTAAGTAACTAAGACAACTTCATGGCAGAAAAGAAACCATACTTGGTGGCATATGAGCAGGCTCTGGAGCAATTCGGAACTTCTTATAGTTGCTGAGAATTGCGCAAATTTCAGCCGGACGCAGCCATCGATGCTGTGCTTCCACGATAATTTGCTTGATATCTATGCCCATAAAGAAACATAGAAATTCAAAAACAGAGTCAGCATCAATAGATAACAACGATAAAGGGATAGCATTTCAATGCTTCACTATCATGGGTACTTCTAAAAAGGGTTTCTTTCTTCAGAGTTTGAAGCATGCGAATGTCAAGCAATAAAAGGGGAATCAAAGCGAAGAAAAGCTGACCCAATTGAGAGGGGGGAACGTAGTGTCTGGCCTCAGCCATGAAAGTGAGAAGCTGAGCTCAAAGCTTCAATTTTGTTAGGACCAGTAAGGTAAAGAAGAGGTAGGAGAAGTCCCTTTTTTCCTAAATCTAAGAGAAGCAAAAGGAAAAGATGGTAGTGTATTGTGATGTATGTATAATAAATTGTAATAACTGGGAAAGTTCCACAATGAATTTTAACGCGGAGAGAGAGTGTAACGGGTGTTCAGAGGGTGTGGCCAATGAACGAAAAAAGAAAAGTTTTCAACGCGGGAAGTCTTTGGACTGTGAAAGCGTTATTGTGTTGTGTTGCATTGCATCGCAGCGAATAGAAGAGAAGAAAATGAAAGAGAGAAAAAAAAATTGTTTAAGTCAAAACCGCAAAAGCGATTCTACTTTGACTGAAACTTGGCTTATCTTTTCTTCGCCGCACCTTCTTCTCACATCTTTTTCTTGGCTCAAACTCGGTCACTGTATGACGTCATTGTCCTGTCTCTTCACCAACATACCATATTATTATTCTCAGACAAAAGAATAGTTTTTTCTCAGTTAAAACCATTGAGAAAATAGAGAAATATAATAATAACACATTTTTATTTAACAACATTAAAATCTCCAAAATTACATATTTGAAAAAACTAATTTAGATTTTGAATTCTCTTAAAAAAAATAAATTTTGAATTAATATTTTATTTTAAAGACGAATGGGATGACAGGTTGGTCTGTGTAACCTCAGATTTTGAGAAACTGATAAAGGTGGGCCATTTTTGAAGCATGGTCCAACTCACTTTACAGAGTAATTTTATCAGTTATTTAATATTTATTTAATTTAAAAATAAATATTATGGAACTTAATATATTATGTACTCACCAGATTATATTATATGTTGTCTAATGTGTACAAATATAGTGCTTTAGACAAAATAAGAAGAGAAATATAATAAATAAATGAATAACTCAATAATAAGTAAATTCAAAAGAATCCATACAAGGTGTGTTCATCATAAATATTGACAAGAGAAGTAGAAGAAGAAACGTGAGGGAATGGCAAATTCTCCAAATGTATTATATTTATATTTATATATAAATGCATTATTATTTATTGCATAAATTTAAGAGAATGTGTTTCTCTTTTTTCCTTAAAACATGGTGTATTTTGAATTGTGTGATTTTATTCCGAAGTAAGTGTAGCAAATGACTATAATATATAAAATAAAACTAAAACCATTTTCACGTAAATAGATGGGTCATGTATAATTTGGTAATATTATTTGAATATATTTACTTATTTAACGAAACTATATTCTTATAGTTGCCGTAAACTAATTGTCATTTATTTATTTTTTCATCTATAAATTATGCAGGGTTGAGAAAGAGGATAATTATGGAGAATAATTAGTCATCACACTTTCGTTATCATGGGTTTGTCTTTATAACACTTTTTGTTGTCCACTTCTTCTGTTTTATAGTTTCGATTAATACTTACTATTCATAGGACTTGTTTCAAATGAAAATTATTTTTCCAATATTTGAGTCTAGGACAATTATTCTTTATAAAAAGTTTAGTTACTACTAATATTAACTGATAATATTCATAGAACTCAGTTACGCAAACTATTTTTCGCATATTAATATTAAGATAGTTAGTGGAGTTAGATAATAATCTTATAAAGAGAAATACATTGTTTTGGAGTCCAAATTTTTTACTATTTTTTTTTATTATTGTCCTCTACTGAATATTAAAAAAATATTGTGTTAATATTTTAAATATTTTGTTAATATGTTTTAGAAAGTTAAAATTAGTGATGATCAGTATATACAATAATAAAAAAAAATCCACCAGAAAAACCAAATTCATTGTTTTGGTACTTGTAAAGGATGAGAAAGAGTTATTATCATAATAATTGAAGTAAATGAGTTCACTCCTGAAAATCAACTAAGAAGATTGTTCTTACTTAGAGCCTCTTCTATGGTTTGGACACTGTTGTGTTCAGACTTTTATGTAAAACAATAAATACATTGAATTTTCTTCGAAAAGATACTATTTTTTTTTCTATTGTCATGCGGTTAATCATATAGTTCATATATACTATATTGGAAATATCGAGTATTTTTGCTCATTATAGTACCTCAAATTGTGATGATGAATTGATGAATTTTTGATTAATTAAATAGAACAAATTTGGTGAATGGGAAATCCTTTAAAGATTTTAGTTCAATGTTATATTCGTTATTTTGATGGGTTTTTTAAAAAGATTCACATGGAGACACAATACAATGAGCATATAAAAAATTGAAACATTTTTTTACTCAAATTTTAAAATGATTTTATGAGCATTATTTCCTATATGTTCCTTAATTTTCTTATTTTTGTTCATACTTACATTTCTAATCGTATTTTCAAATTTTTACTTTTATGAATTTAAAAATAGGTTCTTGGTTGATGAATTGAAGTACGATAAAAAAAAAAAAAAGTATCGATTGTTATCCATTCTTCTTTATTGACTTGTCAATTCTTCAACAAAAACTTGTTTATAATAACCAAACTATGGATGCTTGGAGAAAAAAATGGTAGTCTTTAGGTGAAGATTTTAGGAAAATATTGGAAGTTTCGAAAAAAAAAGCATGACATAGTTTCAGTAACAATCAATTAAGGTAGTTAAGCATCATAAGATTAGGTTCCAATACATCGTAAGAAAATGTTGATGACACAGAAACAGTGAGTAGAATGAATCCTTAAGATAAGAGATGACAAATTTGAGTTTAATGAAATGGAGAAAAAAGTAACATTTAAATGCTCTGATTTATTTCTTTTATCCCAAATTTTTCCAAACCATCATGAATTTTAAATTTTAAAAAGACATGACAATGCTGGATTTTACTTTAGAAACTGTTGAATCTATAAATAATGTCATGTTATTATCATCTCATGGAGATGAAAGGAATACTTCAACTGAGTTTCTAAATGACATGAAAAGTTTAAGAATAATAAATCATAGATTACTAAAGGTTGAAGTTACTATTATGCTTTTCAGAAATATTGATCCAACATTGAGTAACAGCACAAGATTGCAGGTCAATGAATTGGGAAAAATGTTACAAGTAATATTTTAATAATCAGAAAAAACATTAGAGACAATACCTACATTTCAAGAGAAGGCAATTTTCATTATTTTTCTTTCTTTGGATTATTATTAAGTAAACAACATAAGATCAGTAAGAGATCCAAAAGAAAAACATAATTAATTAGTTCTACGAGACACCCTTGATTCTTCTCACATACAGCAACATTCCAACACCCAGCAAAAACAGGGGTGACAGACTAAGAAAATAAACAGAAAATTCCCATTTTTTCAAAGATCAAATATATATCTAGCTTTAGTATCGCTGGCCTAATCATCTATGTTGACTCTACTTTGAGAACTACCTTCATGAACTCGTAAACAAAATAACTAATAGCAGCTGATGGTAACACCTGAAAAGTCACAAAATCAAAAACAACATATTAAAACATCAATGAAAGGATTGGCAGTAGTATTAAGAACTTGTCATAAAAAGACTAAGATGAAAACCAGCTCTCAAAATTTGCTGAAACTAAAAGAATAGAGAAGTTGGGTACAATACAAGTCCATCCTCTGAACTTTAGGAAGGTTTGGAACAATTAATCCAATCTACACAAGGTTAATACAGGTAAAATAATTTGTTGCTTATAGCATGAACAATGTTTAGTTTCAGTGAACTAAAGCTAGATATATATTTGATCTTTCACTGAAACTAAACATTGTTCATGCCTGGCCATTTCACTCAAGGCATTGATCAAAAACAAAATTTCATGGACTGGGCATATGCTGAAATTTTTATGAAGTATAAGTTCACTAAAAATTATCATAGACTCATTTTACTTGTTTACTGAAATTTAAAGAAGAGTTTTCATGGATCAAAGCATATTATCAAGAATCAATGATATACGGATACAATCTGTATATCGGATACGACACGTATCCGATATAACGATATCCATTCGTTTTAAATATAACAGGATACGATATATATCTATATTAAAAAAATATAAAATAATTCTTAAAAACATGGTAAATATATGATTTTTATTGTGTGAATTCAAATTAAAATCATATGTACTAAAGTTGTTAATATAAAAAATTACAAATTATTCATAAAATATCCTAAAGTATCGAATACAGATACGTAACCAAATTGAAGTATCGAAACATCATAGTCAAGAATAGAAACCATACCTGCAATAAACTAGGAATTAGTCCTGCATAGAGGGCAGGAACACCTCCTTGCTCAACAATCTTGACACAAGTTGCCAGTGCATTCAACCTTGTTGCCCGTACTTGCATTTGAAGCTGTCTCCTTACAACTTCAAAGGGGTAAGTAGCAGCTTCAGAACAGCAACCAGCAATAGCACCATATAATAAAGTTCTGATAGGACCCAATTCCAATTGTTCCAGTGCATTTAAGTCTTGGGCCTCTTCTTTCATGCGTTGGATTCTTTTCCTTCCCTCAGGTGAATGCAGATATGCTGACTTTAAGATATCATAAACACCATAGTAGACAGCACCTGAAGGTGCCATACTGATAATGGAGGGTACTAAACCCTTGTAAAGAGAAAAAAAGCCCTCTGTTCTTATCATGTGGCGGAAGGCACCAATAACACCACCTAAGGCTTCACCACCAGGTGCTACCATTACCGTCCTGATCTGAAAGAAATCATTCTTAGAACGCAAGCACAAAAAAACATAATAAAAAATTTAACTATGTTGTAATAGTTTGTTTGAGTAGGCTTCATAAATTCTAGAGAAAGACTTTTTTAGTGCTCCAAATGTTGAAGGCAATGAGTGAAGTGACAACAGACCATGAAAATTTTCTGGTATTCAACCAAAATCTTAAGCAATGATTAAGACTTCATAGTTTTTAATGCTTAACAGTGATTACAATCAAGAAGCATCATGGAGGAACATATATATCAAATGTAAGATGGGAATGCATGAATTGGTGGCCAAAGAGGACATGCTTACAATTTCCTATAGTTTATCAATGTAAAGAGCTCTAAACAATTATAGTCTGCATTAATTCATACCCATCATTTCATACTTTTTTAAAGCATCACACAGAAAGCAAGTGTACCTATACTTAAACAGTACCTATAAAGTAATACCAGTCCTATCCTATCATACTCGTCAAAGCATCAGAATTCAAAATGCAAGCATTAGAGAGAACAAATGCAAGCAACATGATTTTGAATTTCCACTCACAGTGTCCATGGGCAAGCAGAGCAATGTAGCTGTTATCCCAGAAGCAGCACCAGCAACAAATCTCTCTAAGTTAGTAGATTCTTCATTCCCCAACATCCTTGTCAGCTTATTTTTGTAAGTATCATAGGCATAAAAATTTATAGCCTTAAAAGGTGCTGTCCGCAGAATATTCACAAAATTCCCTTTCCAAAAGCCTCTCAACCCTTGAGAAGTCGCAATTTCCTGAATGAGCTCAAAAAGATTCTTCTGTTCACCACGAACTATGTACTCCAACTTAAGTCTCTCGAGAGGTGCAACAAAAGTCCTGGTAGAATAAGCCACATAGCAAACTTATACCATTGTTCATAATGATTTTAAGTTCATTAAAGCTTCAAAACAAAAAACAAAAACGCCCTCTTTATTAGCATTGTATAAATAACAGACGAACGAAGAATTCATAATAAGGTCTTTATACTGTCATCATATAAAAAACCACCATAAATTATATGATAATTTTGTTGACTTTTATAACAATTAGTTAAAGAGAAGTGTTTATGACACACTCTTTGTGACACATTCCTTCGAGCACAGTATCTTTATTTATTACAATTTATTGAAAGAATGTGCCAAAAGGAGAAATTGTTACATAGTCTCAGACCGCCATAGTCACAGTAAGCAATTTCCATGTGACACACAACCAAATCTTATTAACTCTCTCTTATAAACCATAAATTTCGGTTCACATGGTAATCTAAATCATCAAATAATTTCTCATTCAAAAAAGTGTGCTAGAAAGGCGTTGCTGATTTCTATCTGCCTTAAAAGTACAAATTTTACACTAAAACCCTATCAAACTCGTGCAGTGGGAAAACATAAGAAAAGTGCAAAGCTGCAGAAAACTGTGAAATTAAGCAAACGCGAGGTGACAGTGTAGAAATTAAAGGAACGATTTTGAAGACCTCGAAACCATGGCAGCAAAAGCACCAGCCCATAGATGTTTACTCATGTTGACAGCACCCGATCCATTGATCTCAACCTTCTCTTTCTCTTCTCTCAAACCATCATCAACATCTTCCACCTTCTTATGATGGTGCCCCAGAATTTCACCCGATTCTTTTCCATACCTCTGATCCCCACTGGCTCCATTTAAGGACAAACTCAATGAGAAGAACGCACCGCCACCTACGCCACCTTCCACCCTCCGACATGTTTTCCGACAAAAACATGATACTTTTATAGGATCAGAAGAAGAAGAAGGAGGAGGAGGAGGAAGGTAGGAAGTGAAGGAGGAGGGAAGTGTGTGACCGTGGAGGAACAGACCACCGGGGAGGAACGAATCGGAGGATTCCGGCGGTGTGATTAAGTGGAGCATTGTTGTAGGTTTTTTTGTTGTGGTCGTTGGTTTTTGTTTGTTTCAGGTGTGTTTGTTTGGTACAAGGTAGGAGAAGTATGGTTGGGTTTGAAAAGGATTTGGGTCTCACTCAGTTTTTGAAGAATTGAAATACATGAGAGATGAAAGATAAAATAGAATAAGATGCGATTTGAGATGCATTGCATAGCTTCCACCGCCGCATCTGCAATGCTGCCTTCCGACACCGGTTGGCTAGCGTTGGAGGTTGCTGCTCTCCTGCTTCTTTATTATTTAAATAATATATAATAATCACTCATTTACACAAGTGCAAAAAACGTTTGTTTCTGTTGAAAAGTGTTTTTTTGTATTTTTTTTAATACTTATCTTAATGTAATTTTTAAAGTATTTATCAAAACAATAATAAAATAATGCAATGTTGGAGATTTGATGACTTTTAATATTTGTTTCATTCTTCATGGGTGAGGTTTTATTTAAGATGGGTGAATTTGTTCATATTTATTTATGGTTATAGGAAATTCCAACTTTCTTTGTTATTATAACTTAATAGGTAAAAATATTGATGGTGCATGCGTGGGCGTGTTGGGTTTCTCACGTGTACACCACATTCATGTGGTCGGTGTGGGCCTAAAAGTAACAACAACCCCTTTGTTTTGTATACGCGGCACTCCGAGTCATCTTGTTATTTACACGTGTAAATAATATTATGGTCTGTTTTTTTAAAAAACAACTCTTTAATATAACTTCTACTATTATTTTTCTCTATTATTTATAATGACTGTAAAATGTTTGAGAATAAGACAAAAAAAAAAAATCACTATAAAACTAATATTCATTACATTGATGATTGATGAGGCCACCCTTACCGCAACTATGATGGGGAATACTATTCTAACATATCCACTAAATAAAAACTATTACAGAGAATTTTTTTTTTAAGGAGAAATTTGGTGGATCTAATTTGAATTTGAGTTGATTGCAGTAGCAACTATTTCTCTAAGAAAAGTTTGTTATAAGTAATATATATATATATATATATATATATATATATATATATATATATATATATAATTACAATATATATATATATATATATATATATAAATACAATATATATATATATATATATATATATATATATATATAATTACAATATTCCAACTTTTGTATTATACAATCTATTTGATGAATTTTGTGAGTGAAAAATTGATTGAGTTGTTTAAAACACGAAATATAATTTGACACCCAAAAAAATATAATACATTATTAAAAGAAAAATAGAAGAGAAACTTTAGGGAGTTTGTAGGTTAACATGCTATTAGTGGCACTGTGTAATTTGTTTTCTGTAACTTTCGTCTTTAAACTACACGTAACTTTCATGTGGAATAAACCGAATTTTTTGTTTTCTATTTGGAGTGTGAGAATGGTGTTTCTTTCCTTCGTACAGTTGTCACGTAGCTTTTTATTTTCTATTGGGCATAGTGCCACTCCTTGTAACCCTGAGATAGATAAATTAATAAGTTGTGGACAATATACTAGACAGCTATATATTGTTGCCATTTTTATTATTATTTATCAAGGATAAATCTCAATTTAATTTAAAACAAGTTATTTTGGTAGTAAGGAACTTTTATTTTTATTTAAATGAAACCCAGTCTCTTTGCCTTCCTCATTCTATTTTAAATAAATACAATAATTTATTGTGTCTAAAAAGATAATTGCTTCAGTTGAAAATTTTGCCTAAAGCGTACCATCACGCTGACAAACAAAAGAAAGTGCATATAAAATATGAACAAAAATTCTTTTCTTTTATTATATGAACTTATATTTTGGTAATGTTTTTAATCTTTCGAACAACATAGCTAGATAAAACAAATGTTGGGAATGCCTAAGTTTTGTGTCAAAGAATATGCGTATATTTGTGACAACTTTTATGAACTTGCTTAATTTTATTCCTTGTATATTGTTCCTTTTCTTCTACTGTTAAGAGAAAGACAAATAATAAATGTGCAGTCATTAACCAATAAATCATATTAGATTCCACTAACAAAGAACCATATTATGTAATCAGATGTGTTTGAGCAAATTAATTAAATTTACAATGGATGGTTTTTGTAAGTTTAGGCTTAGGGTTTGCTACTTAGAATGGAATGAAGTGCGATGGGGTACAATTAAGTAGTAATACACGTAAAAACCCAAATGTTTAAGTCAAGAAACAATTTTAAAAGAGTTACTAAATGATTGAAGATCACTCACATGTGAGAAAAGATAGAGGAAGGTGATTGATCCATCCTGGTAATGATAATAACTATCAACTCTAATGGTGACTAGTTAAAGTTACTCTAACGAAATATAAAAAGCTTTGAAATATGCAACAGCAAAGTGAAATTAGTCATTGATGATTTTTTTATGAACCATCAATGCTAATTTAATAGTCTTTTTTCTCTAATATGTGATAGCAGAAGACATAAGACACATAATAAAGGAAATGAATGAAATTTTCTAAAACACGATAGTTTTAAAAAGTGATTAATCTATTCTCTTAATACAAGTTATATGACGGTGATAATGTCGACTGAACTACCTTTCTAACAAAACAAGTCCATATATAACAATAGATTAGATATGTAGCATTTGTAGTAATGCACTCCTTTCCTTCTTTCTACATTTGAATCTTTCTTGAAGGTTTTCTTTAGCTCTCCTCTCTGTATTAAATATCATTTGTTTACATCTTCGAATTCATATGCTAAAGTTTAAAAAAAAAATACATCAATCATTATAATGACCAGATATTTACCTTCGAGTTTGGTTGCGCCAATTATTATGACAATGCATCCCGGTTACGTGAATTAATATTTTTTTTTTTTTATGCTTTTCTAAGCCTAGAGAGATCGTTCAACAATTCCAACAAGGGAATTCTATCAGTAGGGTCTCAGTAAAAAAGATCCAAATACCCCAACAAACCAATCAACTCTGCTGGACAGGATCATCGATGCCACCAAAAGGACAAGGGCCAGATGGAGGGTTAGATACGTCTTGTCTTGCCTTCGACACAGACTATGCATTTCTATAGTATAACCATAAACCTATGACGTATTGAGGGAGCTTGTTTATTATCTCTATTCTAACATCAAGGGACTAATTGTATAACAAATAAAAAGAATAACGTGTCGTACATCAAAACCATTACTGCAATTTGTCCCCCCACCCAAAAACTGAAGGATCATTGCTACGAAAGCACGCTTCCTCCAGCACCATCATTTAACCATTTAATCAGCCAATCCCAGAATTATATTCAGTGAACTACTTACTATTGGCACTTTTGAGAACAGTCTTCTCTAGCAGGAACAACCTCCTCCTTGCTGCTCTGTCTGGGATGAATTCACTGTGGGCTTTAAATTTACATCGACCATGTCTTCCTGCTTTGTAGAAGAAAGAGTTTCCATTCCTGGCAGGGCAGCAGCAATCTTACGAAACAAAGGCTGCACTTTGCATTGACAGAAAACATTAAGGGAACAGAACAAACATATGAAAGAAGATAATTTTGAGAAACAAAAGATGGTGCATATGACATATCACCGGCAGCACTGTTCAGAAGAATGATTTAATAAATGACTGAAAAGCTCACTAATTTTCATCTTGACATTACATATGACATATCACCGACATCATTGTTCATAAGAATGATTTCGTAAACTAAATATTGGGATGACCAAAAAGTTCACTAATTTTCACCTTGATATTGAAGCCTGCTTTTGCACTGGTTTCTATGAACATGATTCCAAACTCACGGGACTTTGCATCTCCTTCTTCTATTGAAACTTGCCTGTTTCAGTATCAAAATGGCTTTGTAAAGAAAATTTCAGACGGTGAAATAAAAATACTAGAATGGAAACACAAGAGGCAAGCCGGTTGGTAAATGGACTAACTATGATTTCTTCTATTTGTAACTACTAATGCATGCAAAGTTCATGCCCTGAGACAAATTTTAAGCCATCCAAAAATTATATTTAATCGACCAAACTTTTACAGTTTTCGGATGAAACAGAATATGGAAACACTAAAACTGAGAAAATCGAAGCATAATATGGAAACCCCACTATGATAATAAACAAACACATAAAACATCCAATCAGCATTAAAAACAATCAGATAGACCAAATTAACACTCACCTTTTATCAACAAGATCAGTTTTGTTTCCAACCAAGACAATAATAACATCGCTGCCACGTTCTGTGCGGACCTCCTCAACCCACTTGTTAGTGTTCAGAAATGATTGCCTGTCTGCATAAGAACACCTTACCTAGGTTAAATAATCATAAATTGCTGTTAAATTTTCATTATCATATGAAGAAAACTAAAGCATTTTCAAATCCACATGCAAACACATAAAAAAAAAATATATGCTATAGAACCGGCTGAGTGCAAGCAAGCACACGCACAACACATTAGGTTGTAATAACATGTGTATTAGAAAGTAAGACCAGAACAGTCATTCCCTTACATATATTATGCCCTAGAAAACCCTTTTTTGAGTTACATGGTCAAATAATTTAGAAAGTTATTTCATGAAAAAATCGATGAAGATCCAGAAAAGATTCTGTTAATTAGATAATGAATATATAAAAGAACATATAAAACTCACTAGCAACATCATATACTATAACTGCAACAGAAGAATCTCTTATGTAGCTTGGAATGAGACTTCTAAATCTTTCTTGCCCAGCAGTATCCCTGTGAAGTAAACATAAACTAAGCTCAGAAATTGTAAAAGAAAATGCGTACAAGGCTATGCCACAGTAATGTGCAGTCAAATATAAGTATTGAAGTACAAATTAAATCTGAGCTAGTATAAGATTTGAAGAAAAATTCATCTTACCAAAGCTGCAAGCGAACAGTTCTATCTTCCAGGTACATTGTTTTTGACAAAAAGTCAATACCAATGGTTGCCTGAAATTTACATAACCAAATATTTTGTCAGCAACCAAACAGCAGGACGAATAAAAAAGGTCAATCATTGAAGAGAAAAATAAAATACAAAAAACTCAAGAAAGAAACAAGTCCCCATATGTCCATTATAAGTTATTTTATGTTATGCCCAATATAAACAAAAATAAGACAACCTTTCACATGCCACCAGCAGTGTACTTTCATCTCATTTCTCTCATTATCTCTTCATGTAGTCGCATTACGTGCAATATCATTCATTTCTCTCTTTCTTTTCCTATCTTTCACTAGGTACATATACCCGCGGACTGTATACCCAATATATTTCCTAAAAAATAAGCATTACAAGCAATCAGAAATCTCACGAAACAAGCCTCTTAAAAATCAATACAAAGAGGATTTAGAGTCAAGCTCTTCTCAATGATTATAACAAGCTCTTCTTCCTATTCCAGCATTTCATCAACTAAAAAACGAGGATCCCGAGCCTAACATGTTCAATCTATTCCTGACAGATTGAGGTTTGAGTTTCAACACAAGAAAACACCCGTCCCTCAATTTCACCAAAAAAATTTCAGAACAAAAGTATATCTCAGTCTCAGAGCACATCCATTGATAATAAAGGACTTACCAAATTCAAATCACAGCAAAATTTATAGCGGAACTCGTCTCCAAAACAAATTCACCAATTAAAAAATATATACAGCGTGACGTAGTGAACCACATGCACATACAAAACGCATGTCGCAAACGAAAATGAAGATATTAAAATTGGATTGCATAAATTGAGATTGAGAAAGCACGGAAACCTGGTAGGTGGTGTCGAATTTGTCGTACATGAAGCGGGTGATGATGCTGGTTTTCCCGACGGATTGATCGCCCAAGAAAACGAGCTTGTATTTGGCGAGAGGGGACACCGTCGCCATTTCCGAGAATCTCTTTCTTCTTCTCTCTCAGAGACGCAAGCAGATCTGAATCTCCCCAATTCTCTTCTCTTCGATCCCAAGAAAAGAAACCAAATGAAGGATTACCAAATTTAACGTAATTTCGAGTGCAACGCGTTATGTATGAATGAATGTGTGGGGGTTGCGAACCGCCAACCTCGATGACTATGAAGACCGTGTCACGCTAATTTTCTCATTTCTATAACCTTTCTTTCATATATTAATTTTAACACTTTCTTTCTACGCAAGTATCGTAAGTTGAAAGCAAAGAGAACTGTCTTTATGATTAAATTTTTATTTTATTAAGTATTAATACTAATTAAATGTGCTATCTCAATTTTCTCTCCTCTCAAAATAAGAATAAACGTTAATTTTGTCATGTTATTTGTTGTGTAAATTGTTTTTTTTTTCTGTACAATATTTAGAGAACAGAGTAACGTATCAATCTGAAATAAAAATAATACATAGAAAGATATTTATAATTGTTTCATTCCAAAAAAATAAAGAAAACTGACTTTTGACTTATAGAATGAGATCAATTATGTAAACATTGTATATTGAGAAAGAACTTTTACCTATGAGTACAGTTTTCAATTAAACCCAATTGGATAGGTTGGTCCAATCTGATTTTAATAACGTTGATATAAATATAAATAAATAACTTACACCGAATTCGAATCTGACCATTTTAATAATACACTTTTAATGTTGGTGGTAAAAAGTCGTCGTGATTTTATTTTAGGAACTAATGTAAAATTTAAAAAAAAAAAAAATAGAGAACCAAATACATGGATTAGACGATAATACACCACCACAACAAATAAATACATGCAATTTTTTTCTTATAAATTATTGTCAGTTTTCGCATTTATATATTACGTAATAGAAAATAGTTACTATTATAATATCATATTTGAGTTACATAATAAAAAACAACTACCATAACCGTTAGTTTATACATAAGAAATACAGTTACAATACTAATAATAATAATAATAATAATATTATTATTATTATTATTATTATTATTATATAAAAAAATATAAAAGAATCCAACATATCCAAATAATTTAGTATTCGATAT